>WNFU01000199.1_pt1 | contig 232925 bp, 236 predicted proteins | sample 5400121 | NCBI WGS metagenome assembly WNFU01 (sample SAMN13153360, study PRJNA577476) | soil metagenome | isolation source: 100 cm soil or saprolite under grassland replicate 1 | place: USA:California | collected 2016-06-15
TGAACAGGAGCAACGAGCGACCCGTAGGGCGGGCGCGGGCACCCCGCGGCCCGAGCGAGTGCGACCGTGAACAGGAGCAACGAGCGACCCGTAGGGCGGGCGCGGGTACCCCGCGGCCCGAGCGAGTGCGACCGTGAACAGGAGCAACGAGCGACCCGTAGGGCGGGTGAAATTGAAATCGAGAAGAGAGTCAGGAGCGTCCGGCGAAGTGCTGCTCGCTGAACGGGCCGACCACCGCGAGCGTGCGGTCCTCGGTGGCGACCACGCGCTCGACCACCCGACCGATGTCGTCGGCCGTGACGGCCTCGAGGTCGGCCACGAGCTCGTCGAGCGTCGGGACCTCGTCGAGCGTCAGCTCGCTGCGCCCGAGCCGGTGCATGCGGCTGGCCGAGCTCTCGAGCGACAGCGCGAGCGACCCCTGGAGATGCCCCTTCGCCGCGTCGAGCTCGCCGGTGCTCACTCCGCCGTCGCCCACGATCCGCTCGAGCTGCGCGTCGATGACGCCGAGGAGCTCGTCGACCCGCTCGGGCGCGGTACCGGCCGACACCGCGAGCGTCCCGGTCTCTTCGTACGCGCTGCGATACGAGTACACGGAGTACGCGAGCCCACGCTCCTCGCGCACCTCTTGGAACAGCCGCGACGACATGCCACCACCGAGTACCTGGTTGAGCACACCGAGCGCGTACCGGTCAGGATCGTCGCGCGGCAACGCGCGCATGCCGAGCACGATGTGTGCCTGCTCGGTATCGCGTTCGTGGACGACGAGTCGACGCGGTGGTGGCTCACCTTGGTACGCCTCGCGCGGCGGACGCGTCCCGCTCGCGCGGGCAAGGCCAGCTTCGACGAGGTCGACGACACAGTTGTGCTCGAGGTTGCCTGCCGCGGCGACGACCACATTGCTCGGGTGGTAGTGCCGCTCGTGGAACTCCGAGATCTGGTCACGCGACATCTGCGTGATGCTGGCAGGTGACCCGATGACGTCGCGCCCGATGGGATGCTCCGGGAACACCGCGTCGCTGAACACGTCGTGCACGAGGTCCTCGGGCGTGTCGTCACGCATGCGGATCTCTTCGAGGATCACCTGACGTTCGGCGTCGACGTCTTCCCCACGGAGCGCAGGCGCCCACACGATGTCCGACATGATGTCGAGCGCGAGCGTCAGGCACACGTCCGGCACCCGCACGTAGTACGCGGTGACCTCCTGCGCGGTGAACGCGTTCATGTCGCCGCCGACCGATTCGACGTCTTGCGCGATCCCCGCCGCGGTGCGCCGCTCGGTGCCCTTGAACAGCAGGTGCTCGAGGAAATGGCTGGCGCCGGCGTCGTCACAGGCTTCGTCACGAGACCCGGTGCCGACCCACACGCCGACGGCCACGGAGCGCAGCACCGGGAGCGACTCGGTGACGACGCGGACACCCGACGAGAGCCGCGAACGCTCGATACCACCTGTGCTCATCGAGCCCTCATCGGCAACGTCACGAAGGGAGTTGAGCACGCGATCGCGTCAGCGTCGACCCCGTGAGCGCCCGCCGCGACCGCGACCGCCACCGGCACCGCCCCCGCCGCTGCCCCCTCCGCGGCCGGTCTCCGCGGGCCCGAGGTCACCGAACTGCTCGCGCGCCTCGGCTTCCCAGCGCTCCTCGAACGACGCGGCGTCGCGCGTCGAGTCGGGGCGCGCGTCACCGTTGCCGCGCCTGCTCTCGCGGTCGCCCGCCCGCGCACCGCCGCGATCACCGCCCCGATCGCCGATGCGGTCAGTCGGACGCTCCGACGATCGACGCGGCTCGCCCGCCGGCGCCTCTCCGTGAGCGTCGGGCTCCGCCCGTGGAACGTCGTCGCCGGCGAGGCTCAGCGACAGCTTGCCCGCGTTGTCGATGTCGTCGACACGCACCGTCACCTCGTCACCGAGGTTCAGCACGTCTTCGACGCGATCGATCCGCTTGCCGCCACCGAGCTTCGAGATATGGAGCAAGCCGTCGCGTCCCGGCAGGATGTTCACGAACGCGCCGAACTTCGTGATGTTGACCACCTTGCCCGTGTACTCGGCGCCGAGCTCGGCAGTCGGCGGATCGAGGATCAACTCGATGCGACGCTTTGCCTCTTCGACCGCAACGCCGTCCTTCGAGCCGATCGATACCCTGCCGGCGACGCCGTCGTCGGTGACCGACACATCGGCGCCGGTCTCCTGGGTGATCGTGTTGATGACCTTGCCCTTCGGGCCGATCACCTCGCCGATCTTGTCGAGCGGGATCTCGAAGCTGATGATCTTGGGCGCAGTGCCGCGGACGTCGCTCCGCGGCTCCGGGATCGCGTCGACCATGACGTCGAGGATCTTCAGGCGGGCATCTTTCGCCTGCTCGAGTGCCGCCTTCAGCACGTCAGCCGGGAGCCCGTCGATCTTCGTGTCGAGTTGCAGCGCGGTCACGAAGTCACGCGTGCCGGCGACCTTGAAGTCCATGTCGCCGAACGCGTCCTCGGCACCGAGGATGTCGGTGAGGGTCGTGTACTTCCCGTCGGCGTACACGAGCCCCATCGCGATCCCCGCGACCGGTTGCTTGATCGGCACCCCCGCATCCATCAACGAGAGGCTCGATCCACACACGGACGCCATCGACGTCGAGCCGTTCGAGGCGAGCACATCGGAGACGACGCGCATCGTGTACGGCCACTCGTCCTCGTCGGGGAGCACCGGCACCAGCGCGCGCTCCGCAAGCGCGCCGTGACCGATCTCCCGACGCTTGGGCGAGCCGACTCGGCCCGTCTCGCCGGTGGAGAACGGCGGGAAGTTGTAGTGGTGCATGTAGCGCTTCCGCTCGTCCACGCCTGGAAGAGCCCGGCACCGTGTGCCGTGGGAATGAGGCCGACGTCCGCCGCGAGCGGCCGGATCTCGGTCGTGCCTCGCCCGTCGATGCGAACGCCTTCGTTGACGATGCGGCTGCGCACCACTTGCTTCTGCAGCGCGCGAAACGCCTTGCTCACCTCGCGCTCCCTGCCCGCGAACGCGCCGGGGTGCTCCTCGCTGCCGCAGAGCGTCGCGACCACCGATTCCTCGATCTCGTCGAGCCGCGTGTTGCGCGCCATCTTGTCGGCGATCGCCATCGCTTCGCTCGTCTCGGCTCGGACCTCTTCCGCAACGGCGTCGAACGCGTCGTACCGGTAGTCGACCCGCTCCTCGTACTCGATGTCCTCGATCGGCCCGCGCGCCTCCTGGAGCTTGTGCACCAGCTCGAGCTGGAGGTCGATCGACGCGTTGATCCACTGCTTTGCCGCCTCGAGCCCCTCGGCGATCACGTCTTCGGTGATCTTGGGCGCGCCTGCTTCGTACAGGCGCCAGGTGGCGTCGGTCCCCCCCGCCTCGACCATCATGATCGCGACGTCGCCGTCGTGAAGCCGTCGACCGGCGACGACGATCTCGAACGTCGCCTCGTCACCCTCCTGGTATGTCGGGTGCGCGATCCACTCACCCTCCCGATGCGCCATCCGCACCGCACCGATCGGGCCGTTGAACGGGATGCCGGACACCATCAGTGCGGCCGACGCGCCGTTGATCGACGCGACGTCGTGCGGGTTCTCGAGGTCGGCACCGAGGATCGTCGCGATCACCTGCACCTCGTTGCGGAAACCCTCGGGGAACGACGGGCGCAGCGGCCGGTCGGTGAGGCGGCAGGTCAGGATCGCCTGCTCCCCAGGTCTTCCCTCGCGACGGAAGAACGACCCGGGGATCTTGCCCGCGGCGTACATGCGCTCCTCGACGTCGACCGTCAGCGGGAAGAAGTCGATGCCCTCGCGGGGCTTGCTGGTCGTGACCGTCGACAGCAGCGTGGTCTCGCCGATCTGGACGAGCACCGCGCCGTCGGCCAGCTGCGCGAGCCGACCCGTCTCGAATGACATCTCCTTGCCGGCCGCGTTCACGGGACCGGCGACACGAATCGCGTCCGACATGGGAACGCGCTCCTCTCTTCTTGTGAGGGCGGCGGTTCCCAGTCGTCAGGGTCCGGACCTGGTGTCGGCTCGGACACCGGCGACTGACAACCGGCTCCCTCGTTGCCCTGTTTCTCCGCTCTCGGCGCCCCCGGCGCCCGGCCGCTCGCCCCTACGCGAAGCGAGGAGCGCACGCGCGCTCCTCGTTCTGTCTCGCTACCGCCGCAGGCCCAGCTTGGCAATGAGCGCTCGATACCGCTCGACGTGGTTACGCCGGAGGTAATCGAGCAACCGACGTCGCCGCCCGACCATCATGAGCAGGCCTCGGCGCGAGTGATGGTCCTTCGTATGGACCTTCAGGTGCTCCGTGAGGTGGTTGATCCGCTCCGAGAGGAGCGCCACCTGAACCTCTGCCGAGCCGGTATCGGTCTCGTGCTGGCGGTGCTCGGTGATGGTCGCCGACTTGTCGGGCATGCGTCGCGAAAGCCTTGCGTCGTTGCGAGATTCGCCCCGACCGATCGGCCGGAACCCAATGATGGTAGCAGCCATGTGCTCCGGGACCCCAAGGGGGTCGCTGCGGCCTACCGCTCCGGCCGGCCGAGCAGGAACTCGACTCGGTTCCAGTCGTCGATCCCGCACGAATCGCGCCGGTGGAGATGGACGTCGATGCGCCGGCTGTTCACCGTGCCGCGAATGGTCGCCTCTTGCGGGCCCCCGTACACCTCGGCGCAGACGCGGCCGCTCCCGCCGACTTTCTCGAGGGCGTGTGGCGTCCGGGCCAGCCGCCGGCATACGGCCTTGGCGTCAGCCTCGAGGTCGCCGGTGCCGGTCGCGTGCCCACCTCGACAACGAAGCGTCCCGGAGAAGCGGACTTCCTGCCCGTTCGCTCGTCGTGTCGCGACGCCTTCGACACGGAGGCGCGCGTGCAGCCCGCCGCGGGTGCTTCGGGCGGCGCCTGCCCCGGTCGGGGCAACGAGCAGCGAGACGACAAGGGAGACGAGCGCGGCGGCGATCAGGTGGCGACAGCGCAGTATGCCCACCGCTTCAGATCTAGTACGCGGACGGGCGGTACAGCAGTCGGCTCGGCGTGTCGCGGCGCGACTACCTCGAAGGGCCCTTGCGCCGTCCAAGGACGTCCCGAGCCGCCTCGACGTCGCGCTGCATCTGCTCGACCAGGGCTTCCACGGTGTCGAAGCGTTCCTCGCCGCGGAGACGCTCGACGAAGCGGACCTTCACGTACTGCCCGTACAGGTCGCCGTCGAAGTCGAGCACGTACGCCTCGAGCAGCGACGCGCTGATGTGCTCGTAGAACGTCGGGCGGCGCCCGAGCGAGATCGCCGCGGGCCGCTCGATCCCGTCGCCGCCGACGAACGTGCCTGCGTAGATCCCGTCGGCAGGGAGACAGATGCGGCTCGGCACCGCGAGGTTCGCGGTCGGGAAGCCAAGCTCGCGCCCGCGGCGATCCCCCTCGATCACCGTCCCGCGCACCTCGTACGGGCGCGGCGGGCGGCCGAGCAACCGGGCCGCCGCGGCGACATCGCCCTTCGCGAGCAGCTCGCGGATGGCAGTCGAGGAGTGCGGCGTGCCGGCCGGGTCCCCTTCGACGGCGACGAGCCCGAGACCGAGAACCTCGAACCCGAGCTCCGCTCCCATCTGCTCCAAGAGCGCGACGTTGCCGCCGCGGCGGTGACCGAAGTGGAAATCGGCACCCACGACGACGAGCCGCGCGCGCAAGCCTTCGACCAGCACCTCCCGCACGAAGTCCTCCGCGCTCTCCTTGCTGCGGGCTTCGTCGAACGTCAGCACGCACGTCGTGTCGAGGTAGCCGGTCGCGTCCAGCAACTCGAGCTTCTGCTCGAGTGTCGTGAGCGGCTTCGGTGCCGACTCCGGACGGACGACCTCGGCCGGGTGCCGGTCGAACGTCAGGCAGCATGCCTCGAGTCCGCGCGCGTCCGCCAGCTCCCTGACGAGCCGCAGCACGGCCTGGTGTCCCAGGTGCACGCCGTCGTACGCGCCGATCGTGACCACCGAGCCGCCGGGAGCCGGGTCGAGACCCACGAGGTCGATGACCACACGCACTACCGCGCCCCTCCTGCGTCGCTGGCCTGCGCGCCGGGCGCCATGACGACCGACGCCCTCAGGCCGCCGCGCCGCCGCTCGTAGACCGCCAGCAGCTCGCCGTCGGGTCCGACCATCGCGAACGGACCGGAGCCGACGTCCCGGTCGAAGGTCGTCGCGGGGAACGGCATGCCGTGCTGCACACCGCGCGCCCGCTCGGCGTCCACGTCGAGTCGCTCGAGCCCACGCATCGCCTCGGTCAGCGTGAGCACGAACGCGGTCGGGTCGGCCTCGATCTCCTCGAGACGATGCGCGTCGTCGAGCGTGAACGCCCCCACGCGCAGGCGCCGCAGGGTCGCGAGGTGCGCGCAGCCACCGAGCGCGGTGCCGAGGTCGGCTGCGAGCGAACGCACGTACGTGCCGCTGCTGCAGTCGACGACCAGGGTGACGACCGGGTACGGACCCGGTTCGAAGTGCTCGATCTCGAGACGGTCGACGTGGACGACGCGCGGCGAACGCTCGACGTCCTCGCCGCGGCGCGCGAGCTCGTGAAGGCGCCGACCGCCCACCTTGATGGCCGAGACCATCGGTGGGACCTGCTCGATGTCGCCGACGAAGCGAGGCGCGGCGGCGGCGGCGTCGTCGCGGCTGACCGACATCGCCCGGCGGTCGACCACATCACCCGCTGCGTCGAGCGTCGTCGTGGCAACGCCGAGCACGACGTCGCCACGGTACGACTTGCCCGCGTCCTGCAGGAAACGCAGCAACCGCGTCGCGCGACCGAGCCCGACGAGCAGCACGCCGGTCGCGTCCGGGTCGAGCGTGCCCGCGTGACCGATGCGACGTTGCCCGTAGACCCCGCGGAGCTTGGCGACGACGTCGTGCGACGTCCAGCCGGCCGGCTTGTCGACCACGACGAGCCCGTCGTGCACGCCCGGCTCCTACAGGGCGGCGCGGATACGCGCGACGACCGTCTCGGGATCCAGCGCCGACGTGAACCCGGCGGCAAAGCGGTGCCCGCCACCCCCGTGCGCCTCGGCGATGCGCCGGACGTCGACGTTGCCCAGGGAGCGGAGACTGACCCGAACCGTGCCGTCGGCCTCTTCCTTCAGGACGCATGTGACCTCGGCCTCGGTCGTTCGCCGAAGGATGTCGATGAGCCCCTCGACCTCTTCGAGGGTGACGCCGTAGCGCTCGAGCATCGGGCGCGTCACCGCCGTCCAGACGAACCGCTGCTCGCGCACGAGCTCGGCTCGCTGCAGCGCCTCCCCCAGGAGCTTGAGGTACGCGAACCGGTGCTCCTCGAACAACGTGCGCGTGAGCTCTGCCACCGGCACGTCGAACTCGGTGAGGCGGCGCGCCATGTCGAAGACCTCGGGCGTGGTCGTGTCGTACTGGAATCGTCCGGTGTCACAGATCAGCGCGGCATACAGGCAGACGGCCGCGTCGCGCACGAGCGGGAGCCCGAGCGTGTCGATCAGGCGCAGCACGACCCAGCCACTCGCCGCCGCGTTCGGCTCAATGACGTTGATCGTCCCGTAGCGATCGTTCGAGATGTGGTGATCGATCACGATCAGCTCGCGCGCGGCTTTGGCTGCCGGCTCCAAATCGCCGAGCCGCTCCAACGAGCCGGAGTCGAACGTCACGACCACGTCCGGCTCGACCGGGAACTCGTGCGGCGCGGTGATCAGCTCGAGGCCCGGTAGGTTCCGATAATGCGGAGCGACGACGAACGGGCTCGGAAACGACGCGATCGTGGGCTTGGCCGCGGCGCGCAGCACGTGGAACAGCCCGAGCATCGAGCCCAGCGCATCGCCGTCCGGGTTCACGTGACAGACGAGCGCGACCTCGCCGGCGTCGCTGATCGCGGCCGCGGCGCGCTCGAGCTCGGCGTTGCTCGCGGCGCTCATCCGTCGTGCCGTCTCATCGACGCTGCCACCTCATCGACCTCGGTGCAGGTCGCGAATGATCTGTTCCACCCTTTGCCCCTGCTCGATGGCGGGGTCCTCGCTGAAGTGCAGCTCCGGGAGGTACTTGAGACGGACTTGCCGCCCGAGCGTGGCCCGGAGATGCGGCCCCGCAGCCTTCAGTCCGGCGCGGGCGCTGTCGTCCTGCCGACCGAGCGCCGCATAGTAGACGGTGGCGTGCCGGAGATCCGGGCTGACGTCGACGCCGGTGATCGTCACCATGTCGAGCCGGGGATCGGAGAGCCGCTCGAGCTCGTCGGCCAGCGTCTCGCGTACCACCTCGTTGACGCGCAACGAGCGTGGGAAGCGACGCGTACTCTGCCGGCGCCCGGCCATCTCAGGCATCCTCCGCCAACGGGAAGGCGTCGTCGACGAGCTCCAACCGTGACATGTCGACGAGCTCGACCGCGGCCGCACGCGCGACGAAACGCTCGACCGCCTCGATGATCTCGTCGAGCCGGCGGGCACTCTCGGCGACGACCGCGACTCCGATCACCGCGCGTTGCCAGCGGTCCTGGTGCTCGACCTCGGCCACGGAGAGCCGGAAACGATGACGCAGGCCATCGACGATCGGACGGATCGCAGCGCGCTTGCACTTCAGCGAGCGACTCTCGGGGACATGGAGGTCGAAGCGGAGGGCGGCCGCGTACATCAACTCCATTGTGCCGGGCTACCGTGCCTTCCATGCGCACGGCACGCCTCCCGGCGCTGGTCGCCTTGGTCGTGGCGGTCGGCCTGCTCGCCGCCGGCCCCGCCGGGGCGTCGGTTTCGCAACGGCGGGCGCCGCGCCTCGCGACCGAGGTGTGCGAGTCGATGGTGCGTGAGGCGGTCGAAGCCGTCGTCGCACACCCCCTCCCGACGCAGCAAGTCGGTGCGTGGACGGTCCCCGACAAGCAGTACCAGTGCACCTACGACGTCGGCGGTGGCACGCTCGTGATGCAGGTCGACGTCGAGCGCAACGGCAAGGGCGCGAAGACGGCCTTCCGCACCGCCCGCTCGGCTTTCGCGACGCGGGAGCGGCTCCACGGCATCGGGCAGCAGGCGTTCCAGACGCCCGACGGGACGCTGGTCGCGCGCAAGGACAACTTCGTCCTGCGGGTCGACCCGGCCGCAGTACCGGCCGGGATCAACAAGCGTGATGTCGCGTTCGCGGCCGCGGTGGCCGTGATGAGCTGCTGGCCGGGATAGCCGGTCAGCTCAGGGCTCGGGCGAGCTCCCGGAGCTCGTAGGTCTCGATGACGTCGCCCTGCTTGAGGTCCTGGAAGTTCTCGAGGCCGATGCCGCACTCGAAGCCCTGCTGCACCTCGCGCACGTCGTCCTTGAAACGCTTGAGCGAAGCGATCGCGCCGTTCCAGATCACGACGCCGTCACGGAGGAAGCGGACCTTCGAGCCACGCGTGATCGTGCCGTTGCGCACGTAGCAGCCCGCGACCTTCCCGACCCGCGGCACCGAGAAGATCTCGCGCACCTCCGCGTCGCCGGTGACGACTTCCTCGAACTCGGGCTGGAGCATGCCCACCAGCGCGGACTGCACGTCTTCGAGCACCTGGTAGATGACCTCGTAGAGCCGTAGCTCGACCTTCTCGCCTTCGGCAAGCTCGCGAGCCTTGCGGTCGGGCCTCACGTTGAAGCCGATCACGGTCGCGTTCGAGACAGCAGCCAGGTTGACGTCGGATTCAGTGATGCCGCCGACCGCGCGGTGCACGAACGAGAGCCGGACCTCCTCGTGCTCCTGATCGATCTTGCGGAGCGCGTCGGTGAGCGCCTCCAGGGAGCCCTGGACGTCGGCCTTCAGCACGAGGTTCAGCGTCGCGACCTCGCCGCGTTGCACCATCGCGAAGATGTCTTCCAGCCGTGCACCCCCCGAGAGGATCATCGGGTGCGCGAGGCTCGCCGTGTGCCGACGCCGAGCGCGGGCCTCGGCGACCGTGCGCGCGGTCTTCTCGTCGGGTGCGACGCGCAGCTCGTCACCGGCCAGGGGCACGTCGTCCAGGCCGAGCACCTCGACCGGCGTGGACGGCCCGGCCTCGCTGACCTGGTGGCCGCGGTCGTCGAACATCGCCCGCACGCGTCCCCAACCGCCGCCGGCGACGACCGGCTCCCCCTGCCGGAGCGTGCCCCGCTCGACCAGGGCGGTGACGACGGGGCCGCGGCCCGGGTCGAGGTTCGACTCGAGCACGAACGCGCGCCCGGGTGCCTTCGGGTTGGCGCGCAGCTCCTCGGCGAGCTCGACGTCGGCAACGAGGACGATCGACTCGAGCAGCTCGTCGATGCCCCGACCCTCGGGGGCGGCGACCTCGCGGACGATGGTCTCGCCCCCCCACTCCTCGGGCACGAGCTCCTGCTCCACGAGCTGCTGACGCACACGCTGCGGGTCGGCGTCGTCGCGGTCGACCTTCGTCATCGCCACCACGATGGGGACCTCGGCGGCGCGCGCGTGGCTGATCGCCTCGACGGTCTGCGGCATGACACCGTCGTCGGCCGCGACGACGAGCACCGCGATGTCGGTCGCCTGCGCGCCTCGGGCGCGCATCGCGGTGAACGCCTCGTGACCAGGAGTGTCGATGAACGTGATCGCGCGGCCGTCCCGCTGGACCTGGTACGCGCCGATGTGCTGGGTGATTCCCCCCGCCTCGCCCGCGACGACGTTCGACTCGCGGATGCGGTCGAGCAGCGTGGTCTTGCCGTGGTCGACGTGGCCCATGACGGTGACGACCGGTGCGCGCGGCTCGAGGAGCGCCTCGTCCTCTTCTTCCTCGTCGTCGCCCAGCAGCGCCTGGAGCTCGAGCTCCTGCTCCTGGCCCGGCTCGACCAGCAGCACCTCGGCTTGCAGTGCGTCGGCAATCAGCTCGACCATCTCGTCGGCGAGCGATTGTGTGCCGGTGACCATCTCACCTGCATCGAAGAGCATCCGCACGAGGTCGGCGCTCGTTCGATTGAGCTTGGGCGCGAGCTCCTGGATGGTCGTGCCGCGCGGGACGACGATCTCACCCTCGGGCACCGGCGCGTCGAGCGGGGTCAGCTGGACCGCCGCGGCCGGACCCATCTCCTCGAGGTTGCGACGGCGACGCTTCTTGCGACGCGGCCGCGGCCCCTGCGGGCCCCGGCCTCGGCCGCCGGGCCCACCGCCCGGGCCACCTCGCCCGCCCGGGCCACCCGGCCCGCCGCCGGGGCGCGGTCCGTAGCCACCACCACCCGTGCGCGGCCGGCCACTGAAGCCGCCGCCCCCCGTGGGCCGGTCGCCGGCGGGGCGCGGTCCGCGCTCGACGCCACCCCCGCCGGGTGCGAAGACACCCGGCCCCGAGGCGGGCGGGCGGCGCGCACCCGGGGGCGGGGGGATGGGCTTGCCCGACGCCGAGCGCAGCGGCGCCGCTGGCGGGGGGACTTCCTGAGACGGCGGCGCCTCGGGCGGGGCGGTGCTCGCAGCAGGTCGGGCCGCGGTCGGCTCGGGGACGCCGCCGGTCGAGCGCGCGACCCGTTGCGGCGGCGCCTCGCGTGGCGGCAGTGGCTCGGGTTCGGGAATGCCGCCGGTGGAGCGGACGACCCGGTGCGGTGGCGGCGCGGGTGGCGCCGGTGCCGCCTCGGCGGCGACGGGTGCAGGCTCCGGCGCGCGCTCCGGTGCCGCACGCTTGGTCGCCTTCTTCGCCGGCTCCGGCTTCGGCTCCTCAGCGGGCGTCTCGCGGCGGAGGCCCTTCGAGTCGGCGAGCCGACGGACACGGTCGGCCATCGGCTCCTCGATGCTCGAGGAGTGGCTCTTCACGCCGATCTTGAGCTCGGTCACGAGACCGAGGACGACCTCGTTCTCGACGCCGAGCTCCCTCGCGAGCTCGTAGATGCGGATCTTCTTCGTGGCCAAGGCCGCTTCGTCGCTTTCTCTCGGGCTCCTCCGGCGGCCCTGACCGCCGTCTCAGCCGCTCATGTCCTCCAGTTTCGCGCGAAGCCGGGCCGCTTCGTCGCGTCCGATCGGTGCTCGCAGCGCCCGTTCGAGGGCGCCGCGCCGCATCGCCTGCTCGAAGCAGCCGATCGTGGCCGGCGGTGCGCACAGCCACGCACCGCGCCCGGGGCCCGGGCCCACTGCCGTCGTGCCACCGGCTGCCCGCCTCAGCCGCACGAGCTCGTGCGGCGCGGCGCGGCGGCGGCACCCGACGCAGGTGCGCTGCGTCGGACGGCTTCGGCTACGCGTCAGCCTCCTCCGGCTCGGCTTCCTTCTGCTCGGGTCCTGTCTGCTGGGCTTCCTTCTGCTCGGGTTCGGGGGCCGCGCCGTCGCTCGACGTGACCACCGCGCCCGAGTCGCCATCGGCGGACTCGGGCGTGTCGCTGGGGGGCGGAGGCGGCTCCGTCTCGCCGGCCGCCTCGGTGGTCGGCGCGGCGTACCCCGCCTCGGCGGCCGAGATCGCCTCGCCGCCCTCGGCCGGTTGCCACACCAGCTCACCGCTCTCGTTCTTGACCCACTCGCCCTCGGCGTACTCGACGCCGCCGCCCGCCTCCTCTTCATGGAGCTGCGTCTCGCTCTTGATGTCGACGCGCCAACCGGTGAGGCGCGCGGCGAGTCGCGCGTTCTGCCCTTCCTTACCGATCGCGAGCGACAGCTGGAAGTCGGGAACGATGACCTCGGCGGTGCCGGTGTCTTCGTGGATTCGCACCTCGCGCACGCGCGCCGGCGCCAGCGCCTTCAGGACGAACTCCGATGCTTCGTCGCTGTAGGGGACGATGTCGACCTTCTCGCCTCGCACCTCATTGACGACCATGCGGACTCGCGAGCCGCGCGCGCCGACACATGCGCCGACCGGGTCGACGTTGTTGTCGTTGGACGCGACGGCGATCTTCGTTCGGTGGCCCGGCTCGCGCGCGATGGCCTTGAGCTCGACGACACCGTCGACGATCTCGGGCACTTCGAGCTCGAAGAGCCGCTTCACGAGCCCCGGGTGCGTGCGCGACACGACGATCTGCGGACCCTTGGCCGTCTTGCGCACCTCGACGATGTAGGCCTTCAGGCGGCTGCCGTGCTCGTAGCGCTCGTTCTGGACCTGCTCGGCCTGCGGGAGCAGGGCCTCGACCCGTCCGAGGTCGAGCAGCGTGTAGCGCTGGTCGGTCTGCTGGATGATCCCGGTGACGAGCTCACCCTCCTTGCCCGCGTACTCCTCGTACTTGCTCTCACGCTCCACGTCCCGGATGCGCTGGAGGATGACCTGCTTGGCCGTCTGCGCGGCGATGCGCCCGAAGTCGTCGGGGGTGTCGTCCCACTCGCGGACGACCTGGCCCTCCTCGTCGAGCTCCTGCGCGATCACGCGAATCTCGCCGGTCTCGACGTCGATCTCGACCAGTGCCTCCTCCGCCGAGTTCGGCATCCGCTTGTATGCGGTCACGAGGGCATTGGCAAGAGCCTCGAGCATGATCTCGATGGAGATGCCCTTCTCGCGCTCGATGTTCTCGAGGGCCTCCATCATCTCCGAATTCATGGGTCACTCCGCTCCGCTCCGGCGGACTCCGTGCAACCCAAGGCTCCGCTTCGTTCCGTGTTCATCGCGCCACTTCCTGCTTCTTGCGTCTGTTGCGCTTGGGGCTCGACGGCGCGCCCCATTCGAAGACCGTTCGCGCCTGCACGATCTCGTCGTACGTCAGGCGCTCGTGCGCGCCGTCGAAGTCGATGTCGACACCGGCATCGTCGGCAGCGAGGACCACCCCGCGCCGGCGGAGGCCGCCGGTCTCCGTACGGGTCTTGACCGACACGAGACCGCCGACCGCTCGCGCGAAGTGCGCAGGCAGACGCAATGGGCGTTCCAGCCCGGGGCTGCTGACCTCGAGCGTGTACGGGCCCGGCAGGGCCGCGGCGACGGTCGGGTCCCGGTCGAGCACGGGTGACAGCGCCTCGCTCGCGGCGGTGATCGCGTCGAGGTCGACGCTGCCTTCGCCGGGACCCCGGTCGATCAGCACGCGAAGCGTCCGCGTCCGGCCGGCGCCGGCGACCTCCACGTCGAAGAGCTCGAGGCCCAGGGCGGTGAGGACGGGGGCGATGGTCGCGGCAACGGCGTCCGTCCGCTCCCCCGTTGCCATCTCGCCTCCTCTCCCTGGTCCTCGCCTCCTGCCCCGGTCAAGAAAAAGACGTGGGCTTACGCCCACGTCGCCGGCGACCGGGGGGCCGCGCTCCAACGAACCGAACTCCCCGAAAGTATACCGGATCGCCCTCCCGGATTTCGGCGGGCCGGATTTCGGCGGGCCGGATTTCGGCGGGCCGGATTTCGGCGGCGCGTAGCCTCGCGTGATGGCGCCGACCCCGTTCGCCGAGGTCGATGTGGCCGGACGCACCGTGCGGATCACGAACCCCGACAAGGTCTACTTCCCGGCCCGGGGCGAGACGAAGCTCGACCTGGCCAACTACTACGTCGCCGTCGGCGAGGGTGCGCTCCGGGGTGTCCGTGAGCGCCCGACGGTGCTCAAGCGCTACCCGGGGGGCGCGACCGAGGAGCCCTTCTTCCAGAAGCGGGTGCCGCCGAAGCGCCCCGAGTGGATCGAGACGGTCCGGGTGACGTTCCCCAGCGGACGGAGCGCCGACGAGCTGTGCCCGACCGACGTCGCGCACATCGTGTGGGCCGCCAACCTCGGCTGCCTCGACCTGAACCCCTGGACCGTGCGCCGGGCGGACGTCGACCACCCCGACGAGCTGCGCGTCGACCTCGACCCCCAGCCCGGCGTCCCGTACGAGGCGGTCAAGCAAGTGGCCGAGGTCGTGCACGACGTGCTCGAGGAGTACGGCTACGTCGGCTATCCGAAGACCTCGGGCTCGCGGGGCATCCACGTGAACGTGCGCATCGAGCCCGGCTTCGGGTTCACCGAGTGCCGGCGGGCCGCGCTGGCCCTCGCCCGCGAGGTGGAGCGGCGCGTGCCGAGCCTCGCCACTTCGAAGTGGTGGAAAGAGGAGCGGGGCGAGCGCGTCTTCGTCGACTACAACCAGAACGCGCGCGACCGCACCGTCGCGTCGGCGTACTCGGTGCGCGCGAACCCCGAAGGGCGCGTGTCATGCCCCGTGACGTGGGAGGAGCTCGCCGCCACCGACCCAGCCGATCTCACGATCGCCACGGTTCCCGCACGCTACGCGGAGCGCGGCGACCCGTCGGCCACGATCGACGACGTTCCGTACTCGCTCCAGCCCTTGCTCGAGCTCGCGGCTCGTGACGAAGCGGAGGGACTCGGCGACGAGGCGTGGCCGCCGCACTTCCCCAAGGCCGAGGGCGAGCCGGCACGCGTCGCGCCGAGCCGGGCGAAGAAGGCGAGGAAGAAGCGCTAGACGCCGAACACCTCGTGTAGCTCGATGGGCACGGGCGCGTCGAGCTGCTCGTAGGTGCACGACGCGGGGTCACGGTCGGGACGCCAGCGCACGAAGCGTGCGGTATGACGAAAACGGTCGCCTTGGAGGTGCTCGTACGCGACCTCGGCGACGAGCTCCGGCCGGAGCGGCTCCCACGACAGGTCCTTCTTCGCGTTCCACCGGCTCGGCGCGCCGGGCATGCGACCACTCGCGGCTGCTTCGGCGTCGGCCCACTCGCGCCATGGGTGGTTGCGCAGCGCGCCCTTCTCGTAGGCCTTGACTTCGCGCTCCAGCTGCTTGCGGAGCGGCGCCGCGAAGCTGCTCGCCACGCCGACGTGGTGCAACGTGCCTTGGTCGTCGTAGAGGCCGAGGAGCAGCGACCCGACACCCTTGCCGTCCTTGTGCACGCGATAGCCGGCGACGACGCAGTCCGCGGTCCGCTGATGCTTCACCTTCGCCATCGTCCGCTCGCCCTCGCAGTACTCGCCGTCGAGCGGCTTCGCGACCACACCATCGAGGCCCGCACCCTCGAACCGCTCGAACCACTGCTCCGCGATCGCCCGATCGGTCGTCGCCGGCGTGATCCGCACCGGCGGCTTCGCGTCGCGGAGCATCTGCTCGAGTCGCGCCCGCCGCTCCGCGAACGGACTCGTACGTAGGTCGTCCTTGCCCTGGGCGAGCAGGTCGAAGGCAACGAACGAGGCCGGCGTCTCGGCCGCGAGCTTGTTGACCCGGCTCGCCGCGGGGTGGATCCGCTGTGAGAGCAGGTCGAAATCGAGACCGTGCTCGGTCGCGATCACGAGCTCGCCGTCGACCACGGCCTTCGACGGGAGCGCGTCCCGAATCGGGTCGAGCAGCTCGGGGAAGTAGCGCGTGAGTGGCCGTTCGTTGCGACTCCCGAGCTCCACCTCGTCGCCGTCGCGGAAGACGATGCAACGGAAGCCGTCCCACTTCGGCTCGTACGACCAGCCGTCGGCGTCGGGGAGCTCGCGGGTGAGCTTCGCCAGCATCGGCGAGACCGGCGGGTTGACCGGGAGCTTCATGCGCGGCCGGCCGGCCCGCGCAGGACCCACTCGTACGTTGCGTGCAGTGCTCGTCCGACGACGCGCGCGACCGCGGTGCCGATGGCCAGCACTGCGAACGTCGACAAGAGGAGCTTCCAGCTACCGGCGTCGTCGAGCCGGACGCGCAGGTGCTCGGCGACGGCTCCCGGACGCGTCCCCAGGTCCCAGCTGTTGAAGCGCGCAAAGCGGCCGAGCAGCACACCGATGGCACAGAGACCGTGCAGCGCGAGCTCGAGCCGGGCCAGGTCCCGCGTCGGCCAGCCGCGGCGAGCGAGGAAGCGGCGAAGCAGCTCGAGCGACCCGGCGTACGCGCCCATGCCGATCGCGATCAGGAGGCCGTACTGCACCAACAGCGCCGCTGACGCGCCATAGCGCCCGGTCACCGCGCGCAGATCACCCGGTAGGTGCAGCGCGTCGGTCAGGACGTAGGGCGCGTTCGGCAGGAACGCGAGGAACGCCGACGCTCCGAGCCACCACACCATTGACAGCCGTCGACGGTCGCCCGTGAAGAGGACGGCCGCCGCAGTGAGCGGCACCAGTGCGAGGATCGCGTTCCATGTCATCCACGGGCCGTTGCCCAGCAGCACGTGCACCCGCGCAGTCTACGAGTGGGACCTGTGCGTGGGGCCAGGGCGACTGGTACCTCTGGGAGCACCAGGACGTGTTCTTCTACGGCGACTGAGCTGCGAGTACCGCGGGCGCGCCGTCGAGTGGGAGCTCGTCCTCCTCGCCGGTCGCGCGGTTGCGACGCTCCACCACGCCTCTCGCGACGCCCTTCGCACCGATCGTGAGCCGCACCGGCACGCCGATGAGATCGGCGTCGGCGAACTTCACGCCCGGACTCGCATCCCGATCGTCGTAGAGCACGTCGATGCCTGCATCGCGCAGCTCCCGGTAGAGTCGATCGGCGGCCGCGATCACGTCCCCCGCGGTGTCGCCCTTGCCCGGCAGCGCGACGAGGTGCACCGCGAACGGCGCCGCCGAGGGCGGCCAGGCGATGCCCTTGTCGTCGTGGTGCTCCTCGACGACGGCCGCCACGATCCGGGAGACCCCGATGCCGTAGCACCCCATGACCATCGGGTGCTGCTCGCCGGCTTCGTCGGTGTACCGGGCGTCGAGGGCCTCGGCGTACTTCGTGCCCAGCTGGAACACCTGGCCGACCTCGATGCCGCGGTCGACGGCCAGCGGCGAGCCGCAACGCGGGCACGGGTCGCCGGCCGCGACCGCCACGAGGTCGGCCCACACGTCGACGTTGAAGTCGCGTCCGAGGACGGCGTCGCGCACGTGATGGTCGACCTCGTTGGCCCCGGTCACCCAGCCGTGCGGCGCGGCAACCGAGGGGTCGGCAACGACGAGCGTGATCGACGGGTGGTGCGGACCGATGTAACCGCGAGCCAACTCGGGGCGGGCCGCGAAGTCGTCGTCACCGAGGAGCTTGACGGTGCGCGGCGCGAGCGCGCGGGCCAACGCGGCCACGTTGACTTCCCGGTCACCCGGCACGAGCGCGGCCGCGAGCGCGCCGTCGGCCTCGAACACGATGCATTTCAGCAACGCCGACTCGGGAAGGCCGAGGTGCTCGGCGACTGCTTTGATGCCGGGCATACCCGGTGTGCGGATCTTCGTCATCGGCGGTGCGTCCACGACTCCTTCGTGGCGCTCGGGGGTGCGTCGGCGCGCGCTGTCGACGTTTGCCGCGTACTCGCAGGTCTTGCACCACACGAAGTCGTCCTCACCGACCGCGGCGACCGCCATGAACTCGTGGTTGACGTCCCCGCCCATCTCACCCGCCTCACCCTCGACCGCGCGGAACGTCAACGCGCATCGCTCGAAGACGCGGCTGTACGCGTCGTACATCTCCTGGTACGCGCGCTTGAGGTCGTCGTCGTCGGTGTGGAAGGAGTATGCGTCCTTCATGAGGAACTCGCGCGCGCGAAGCAGACCGAACCGGGGACGGAGCTCGTCCCGGTACTTCCAGTTGATCTGGTACAGGCTGACCGGCAGGTCGCGGTAGCTCGAGTACTCGCCGGCGACGAGGCTCGTGATGACCTCCTCGGCGGTCGGCGACAGGCAGAACGGAGTCTCCTTGCGGTCCTCGAGCCGGAACATCAGCGGGCCGTACGCTTCGTCGCGCCCCGACCGGGCCCACAGCTCGAGCGGCTGGACGATGGGCAGGGTGAGCTCCTGCGCACCGGTGGCGTTCATCTCCTCGCGGACGATCGCGGCGACTCGCGCGAGTACCCGCTGACCGAGCGGCAGCCAGGCGTAGATGCCACTCGCCACCCGGCGGATGAAGCCGGCCCGCACCAGGAGGCGGTGGCTGTCGGTCTCGGCGTCGGCGGGATCGTCGCGCAGCGTGCGCACGAACAGCTGCGACATCCGCATCGCCGGAGGCTACCGACGGGGGCGCAGGTATCCTGCGCCGCACCGGGCCGACAAATTTCCGACCTGTGCGCTGGCATTTTCCCGGGCATTTCCCTATGCTGATGGTCGTGATTCGGGCCCGTGGCGCCGCCAGCATCTCGATCGGTCGCACCCCCCACGAGGTGCACGACGAGATGTGTCGCCACGTCCGCGGTCGCGGCGTCTAGCCCGGACCCAATCCGCCGCACCGCCCCCCTCTCCCCGCCGTCGCGGCGCGCGGCCTGCGCCGCTCAGTTCCAGACCAGGACCAGGCACATGATCGACGTCACCGAGCTGCGAACCCTCACCCTCGAGCCGCAGATCGAGCACGAGCTCGATCGCTTCGAGGACGCGGTCGGTCGCTACCTCGCGGGCGAGATCGACGACGACGCCTTCCGCGTGTTCCGCCTCAACCAGGGCATCTACGGGCAGCGCCAAGGCGGGCACAACCAGATGGTCCGCGTGAAGGTCCCGCACGGACGGCTCGAGCCCGACCAGCTCGAGATGCTCGGCTACATCGCCGACACGTACTCGCGCGGGTGGGGCCATCTCACGACGCGCCAGAACGTGCAGTTCCACTTCGTGCAGCTCGAGCAGGTGTCAGAGCTGCTGCGACTGCTCGCGGCCGTGGGGCTCACGAGCCGTGAAGCGTGCGGCGACACCGTGCGCAACGTCGCCGGCTGCCACCTCGCCGGCGCGTGCCCGTACGAGGTCCTCGACATCTCACCCTGGGCGCAGGCGACCACCGATCACTTCCTGCGCAACCCGATCGCGCAGCGCCTCCCCCGCAAGTTCAAGATCAACTTCTCGGGCTGCGCCACGGATTGCGGGCAGGCGATGTTCAACGACGTCGGCGTGATCGCGGTCAATCGCCCGCTCGCCGACGGGACGCTCGAGCCCGGGTTCCGCGTGTTCATCGCCGGTGGGCTCGGCGCCAACCCGCATCCGGCACAGGCGCTCGAGGAGTTCACACCGCGCGACCAGCTGCTCGCGACGATCGAGGCGATCCTGCGCGTGCAGGACCACCACGGCAACCGCGACAACAAGCTCCGAGCCCGCATGAAGTGGCTCGTCGACACGATGGGTATCGACGAGCTGCGCGAGCGGATCTTCAAGGAGCGCAAGTTCCTGATCGCATCGGCGACCTATCCCGCCGGCATTCCGGCGGTCGTCAACGAGCATGGTGACGCGCCCGCCGGGATGGGCACGGAGGTCCCGGCCGACGGCGGCGTTCCCGTCGAGCTCCGCGGTGTCGATCCGTACCGGCGCTGGGAGCTCGCCAACGTCGTGCGCGGGCGCGCGAACGGCACGGTCAGCGCGTACGCGTCGTGCCGGCTGGGCGACGTCACGAGCGACCAGTTCCGTGGGCTCGCCCGGCTCCAGCGCGACCTCGCGTTCGAGGTCCGCGTCACGAACCGGCAGAACTTCGCGTTGCGCGGGCTCACCGAGGACGAGCTTCCCGGTCTGCACGCCGGTCTCGGCGAGCTCGACATGGCCGAGGCAGGTGCGGAGCTCGCTCGTGACGTCGTCGCCTGCCCCGGTGCCGACACCTGCAACCTCGCCGTCACGCAGTCGCGTGGGCTCGCCGACGACATCGGCAAGTCGCTCGAGGAAGCCGGACTCGCCGACGTCGGCGGCGTGCGCGTCAACATCTCGGGCTGCACGAACTCGTGCGGGCAGCACCACGTCTCCGACATCGGCTTCTTCGGGCTCGAGCGCCGCGCGCACGGCCGGCCTGCACCCGGCTACCAGATGCTGCTCGGCGGGCGCGTCGGCAACATGGAGATCGCCTTCGGTGAAAAGGCGACGAAGCTGCCGGCCAAGCGGGCGTCGGAGGCCGTGGTTCGCGTCGTCGGTCGCTTCGCCGCGGAGCGGTCCGCCGGCGAGACGTTCGTGGACTGGCTCGATCGGTCCGGTGGCGCGGCGAAGGTGGGCGCGCAGCTCAAGGACCTCGACGAGTTCCCCGACCCCGAGGAATCGCCGGAGTTCTTCATCGACTTCGACGAGACGGGACCGTACGAGGCCGAGGTCGGCAACAGCGAGTGCGCGACGTGACGACGACCGACCGCTATCCCAGGGTCGAGACGACCAACGGCGAGGGCCTGCCCGACCTGCGAGAGCTCGCCGCGGTCTCGCGCGCACTCGAGACCAAGCCGGCGACCTCGGCGATCGAGTGGGCCGCTGACCGCTTCGCCGACGGACTCGTGCTCGCGTCCTCCTTCCAGGACTGCTTGCTCATCGACCTCGCGGTGCAGGTCGTGCCGGAGATCGAGGTGATCTTCCTCGACACCCAGTACCACTTTCCCGAGACGCTCTCCTACGTCGACCAGGTCCGCCGCCGTTACAACCTGAACCTCCGGGTGATGCATCCGGACGTCGAGCCGGACGACCGGTGGGTCGACGACCCCGACGGCTGCTGTGGCGCGCGCAAGGTGGTGCCGATGGCCCGGGCGCTCTCGGGCAAGCGGGCCTGGATGACCGGGCTGCGCCGCGACGAAGCGCACACGCGGGCCAACGCGCCGATGGTGGCGTGGGACCTGTCACGCGGACTGGTCAAGGTGAACCCGCTCGCCACGTGGACCGACGCCGACGTGCACCGGTACATCAAGGACCGTGGGCTTCCCGAGCACCCCCTCGCGGAGCAGGGCTACGCCTCGATCGGGTGCTGGCCCTGCACGCGCCCCGTCGACGACGGTGACGACCCGCGCGCGGGTCGGTGGGCCGGCCTCGACAAGCTGGAGTGCGGCCTGCACGACTGATCCGGCGGCGGTCGCGGAGGCCCCGTCTGGCAACATCGCGCCATGCCGGTCCACGACGTCGCGCAACGCGGGTTCGACGCGGGCGCCGACGCCTACGACCGCGCTCGTCCTTCCTATCCACCCGATGCCGTTGCCTGGCTGATCGACACGCTGCGGATCGAGCCCGGCCGGCGCGTGTGCGAGCTGGCCGCGGGGACGGGCAAGCTGACGCGGCTGCTCGCGCCGACCGGCGCCGACATCGTCGCAGTCGAGCCGGTGGAGGCATGTGGCGCGTGCTGGTCGCGTCGCTCCCGGGCCTCTGCGTCGCGGCCGGGACGGCGGAGGCCCTTCCCTTCCGTGACGGGTCCATCGACGCCGTCACCGTCGCGCAGGCGTTCCACTGGTTCGACGCCGACCGGGCGTTCACCGAGCTCGCTCGGGTCGTGCGCCCGGGGGGTCGGGTCGGCCTGGTGTGGAACGCGCGTGATCGCAGCGTCGACTGGGTCGACCGCCTCTGGTCGATCATGGACCGGGTCGAGAAGCGGGCGCCATGGCGCGATCACGAGCACTGGCGTGACTCCGCCCTCGGCGACCGCCCGGGGTTCGGGCCCCTGCACGAGACGACCTTCCGGCACGAGCAACGCATCACACCTCCGGGTGTCGTCGAGCGGTTCGCGTCGGTCAGCCACGTCGCCGTCCTGCCCGCCCAGGAGCGGGCGCGCGTGCTCGACGAGGTACGCGAGGTGCTGGCCACGCATCCCGACACCCGCGGTCGCGACGTGATGGCCATCCCCTACCGCGTCGACGCGTACTGGTGCGAGCGCACGTGAGGACACGGACACGTCTGGCGGTCGTCGCCGGCCGAGCCGCCGGAGGGCTGTCGCGGCTCACCGGTCGCGGCGCGGGCGCGACCATCAGCGGCCGTGTCATGAACGTCGTCGCGCCCGACGGGTTGCACGAGCTCGCGCACGATCAGCGCGTGGCGCTCGTGTCGGCCACGAACGGCAAGACGACCACGACGCGCCTGCTCGCCGCCGCGCTCGCGGCGGGAGGGCACGCCGTCACCAGCAACTCGACCGGTGCGAACCTGACCTCCGGCATCGCCCCGACGCTGGCGTCGGCCAAGGGCCCGGGCACGGCCGTGCTCGAGGTCGACGAGCGCGTGCTCCCGCGCGTCGTCGACCCGCTGGGCGCGGAGGTGCTGGTGCTCGGCAACCTCAGCCGCGACCAGCTCGATCGGTACGGCGAGGTGCACGCGGTCGGTGATGCGTGGCGACACGTCTCGGAGGCCCATCCCGATCTCTCGGTGGTCGCGAACGCGTCCGATCCGCACGTCGTCTGGGCCGCCGGCCCCGCCGCGGTGACGTGGGTCGCGCTGGGGCTCGGCTGGCGGAGCGACGCCGCCACCTGCCCGCGATGCGGCGCGCTGCTGCGATGGTCGGAGGACCGCTTCGACTGCCCCGGTTGCGGCTTCGGCCAGCCCGATGCGGCCTCTCGGCTCGAGAACGGCACGCTCGTCCTCGGCGACCGCCGCGTGCCGCTCGACCTCGCGCTCCCGGGCCGGTGGAACCGCGCCAACGCGGCCCTGGCGGTTGCCGCGGCAACCACGCACTTCGGCATCGACGTCGACACCGCTGCCCGGGCGGTGGCCGGCGTCCGGAGTGTCGCCGGCCGCTACATGCGCGTGCCGCTCGGTGACGGTCGCGACGCGCGAGTGCTGCTCGCCAAGAACCCCGCGGGCTGGACCGAGGTGCTCCACTTCGTGTCGGAGCGCGACACGTCCGTCGTGATCACCGTGAACGCGCGAATTGCCGACGGGAAGGACCCGTCGTGGCTGTGGGACGTGCCGTACGAGCTGCTCCGGGGCCAGCACACCGCCGCGTCCGGTGAGCGTTGCCTCGACGTCGCGGTCCGGCTCCGCTACGCGGAGGTCGACCATGTCGTGGAGCCCGATCCGCTCGTCGCCGCGCGCGGGCTCCCCGGTGACGAGGTACACATCGTGGCGTCGTACACGCAGTTCTCCGCGCTGTACCGCCGCTTCGGCGATCACCAATGAACCCGGTGCGCGACTCGGCCGTACGCGTCGGCTTCGTGTACCCGGAGCTCCTCGGCACGTACGGCGACCGCGGCAATGCGGTCGTGCTCGTGCAGCGGTGCCGCTGGCGGGGGATCCCGGCAGAGCTCGTCGAGATCTCGGCCGGCCAGCCGATCCCGGAGTCCCTCGACGTCTATCTGTTCGGAGGCGGCGAGGACGACCCGATGACGATGGCGGCGGCCGGGATGCGCGCGTCTCGCAGCGCGATCGAGCGCGCACGCGCCGGGGGCGCGGCGGTGCTCGCCGTCTGCGGCGGCTTCCAGCTCGTCGGCGACCGGTACGTCGCGGCCGACGGCGAGGTGCTCGAAGGCATCGGGATCGTCGATCTCGTGACACACGCAGGGAGCCCTCGACTGATCGGCGAGGTGGTCATCGATCCCGACCCGCCGCTGCCCCGGTTGACCGGCTTCGAGAACCACGGTGGCCGGACCACGCTCGGGCCCGGCGTCCGCCCCTTGGGGCGCGTGGTCACCGGTGGCGGGAACGGCGACGGCAGCGGCGTCGAAGGGGTGCTCGGCGAACGGCTCGTCGGTACGTATCTCCACGGGCCGGTGCTCCCGCGCAACCCGGCGCTCGCCGACCACCTGCTCACGTGGGTCACCGGAGGGCTCCCGCCGCTGCCCTCCGACCTCGAGGCGCGGCTGCACGACACGCGCGTGCACGCGGGCATGGCGCGCGGCATCCGTCGCTGGTGGCGTGACCGGATGCTCGCACGGGGCTAGCGGTCGAGCAGTCCTTACTGATCGGCCAACTCGCGGATCTTCTCGATCTTCTCCCGGTCGTGGTTGGCGTCGTCACCCTGCACGCGCAGGAGCTCCTCGCGCGTGTCAGCCGCGATGCGCTCGGCGTCTTCATCGGCCGCGGCCAGACGCGCCTCGATGCCTTCCTCGGCGATCCGCTCCGCCTCCTCGACGAGCGCGGTGACCATGTCGGCTTCGGGCACCACACGCACGACCTTGCCCCGCACGAACAGGTGGCCCTTGCCCCGTCCGGCCGCGATCCCGAGGTCGGCGCCCCGAGCCTCGCCGGGTCCGTTGACCACGCAGCCCATCACCGCGACCTGGATCGGGATCGACCGGTCCTCGAGCGCGGCCTGCGCCTCCTCGGCCACGCCGATGACGTCGATCTCGGCCCGGCCGCAGCTCGGGCACGCAATCAGGTCGAGGCCGCGACGCTCGCGCAGGCCCAGCGCCTCGAGCAGGGTGCGTCCGGCACGCGCCTCCTCGACGGGGTCCGCGGTGAGCGAGTAGCGGATCGTGTCGCCGATGCCCTCGGCCAGGAGTGTGCCGATCCCGGCGGTCGACTTCACGAGTCCGGCCGGCGGCGGCCCGGCCTCGGTGACCCCGAGGTGGAGCGGGTGATCGACGGCGTCGGCGAGCAGCCGGTACGCGTCGATCATCACCGGGACGCTCGAGGCCTTCACCGAGATCTTCACGTCCTCGAAGTCGACCTCGCGGAAGTAGTCGAGCTCGCGCACGGCCGACTCGACCAGGGCTTCGGGCGTGGCACCGCCATGGCGTTCGAAGATCTCGGGATCCAGGCTGCCGGCGTTCACCCCGATGCGGATCGGCAGCTTGCGGTCGCGCGCTTCTGCCGCGACTGCCTTGATGTGCTCGGGCTTGCGGATGTTGCCGGGGTTGAGCCGCAGCGCGTGCACCCCCGCTTCGATCGCGGCGAGGGCGAGCCGGTACTGGAAGTGGATGTCGGCGACGAGCGGGACCGGCGAGCGCGGCACGATCTGCGCGAGCCCCTCCGCGGCCTCTTCCTCGTTGCACGTGCAGCGGACGATGTCACAGCCCGCAGCGGCGAGCGCGTAGATCTGGGCCAGCGTGCCGTCCACGTCGGCGGTCTTCGTCGTCGTCATCGACTGCACCGATACGGGCGCGTCGCCGCCGACCGGCACGGAGCCGACGTGGACCTGGCGCGTCTTGCGTCGAGCCTGCACGGTCACTTCCCGACGGCTTGGCGGATGTCGAGGAAGGCGGTCGAGAGCCCGATCGTGAGGAACAACGCGAGCACGACGGCGACCACGGGCATCAGCTTCCGGTAGTCGACCACCACGCGCCGACGCTGGATCTTCGAGGCGGCCCATTCGTAGACGACGACCGCGGCATGGCCCCCGTCGAGCGGCGGCAGCGGCAGCGCGTTGACGATCGCGAGCAGCAGGCTGATGACGGCGAGCAGCCGGAGCAGGATCCACACGTTGCCGTGCACGATCTGGCTGCCCTGGTCGACGATCCCGACGATGCCGATCGGCCGGTCCTGGGCCGCGGCCGTACCCGCCTTGGGCGTGGGCCCGGTGAGGTTCTTGCTGTAGCGCTCGACGCCGGCCGGCGAGAAGATGCGGCCGAAGCCCTTGCCGGTCTCGACGACCGCGTCGCCGAGCGAGCGGAACGACTCCGGCACGGCCTCGAGCGCACCGACGGACCGGTACGCGATGGCGGGCGCGATCCCGAGGAAGCCCTGCCCGCCCCGCTGCTTCAGCGTTGCCGTCAGCTCCCGGCGGAGACCGTCGCGCTCGACCACAAAGGTCGTCGACTCCCCGCCGCGGGACTCGATCGAGTCCTTGAGCGCGCGCCAGCTCCGGATCCGCTCGCCGCCCATGGAGACGATCCGGTCACCCTCGCGGAAGTGGGCCTTCGCGGCGGCACTCCCGGGCACGACCTGCGACACCGTCGTGTTCGGGCGGTCGGGAATGCCCTGCCCGACGTTCACGGCGTAGAACAGCACGAGGGCGAGGATCACGTTCACGGTGACGCCTGCGAGCACGACGACGAGCCGGTCCTTGTACGAGGCTCGCCGGTAGGTGCGCGGCTCGTCCTCCGGTTCGACGTACGGATCGACGTTGCTCATCCCGAGGATGCGGACGTAGCCGCCGGCCGGGATCGCCTTCACGCCGTACTCGGTCTCGCCTCGGCGGAACGACCAGAGCCGGGGCCCGAACCCGAGGAAGAACTCCGTGACCTTCATGCCCGCGCGCTTGGCGGTGATGTAGTGGCCGGCCTCGTGGAGCATGACCATGACGATGAGGCCGAGCACGATCGCGAGCGCGGTGCGGCTGCCCGGCCGGAAGATCGCCAGCAGTACGAGGCCGGCGACGACGGCGACGAGGATCGCGGTGGCGGCGCGGCGCCCGACGCCGGTTCCGGCTTCCTCGAGCGGGTCCTTCACGCGGCGGTCCTGTTCTCGATGCGGGCGGCGGCCTCACGGGCACGCTCGCGCGCGACCCGGTCTGCGTCCAGAACGTCGGCGACCTCGCCCACGTTCCCGGTCCCGAGACCGAGCACGCCGTCCACGACCTCGGCGATGCCGAGCCACGGGATGCGCCGGTCGAGGAACGCGGCGACCGCGACCTCGTTGGCGGCGCTGAGCACCGCGGGTGCCGACCCGCCGGCGCGACCCGCTTCGTACGCGAGGCGCAGGCACGGGAACGCGTCGAAGTCGGGCGGCTCGAACGTCAACGTCGCCAGCGCGGACCAGTCGATCGCACCGAACGGCTCGTCGAGACGGTCGGGGGCACCCAACGCGAGCCCGATCGGCAGCCGCATGTCGGGCATCGAGAGCTGCGCGACGACGGCGCCGTCGCAGAACTCGACCATGCCGTGCACGACCGACTGTGGATGCACGACGACGTCGACGCGGTTGTAGTCGAACCCGAACAGCTCGTGTGCCTCGATGACCTCGAGTCCCTTGTTCATGAGTGTCGACGAGTCGATGGTGATCTTGGCGCCCATGTCCCACGTCGGGTGCTTCAACGCGTCCTCGACCGTGACGTGCGCCAGCTCGCCGCGCGTGTACCCCCGGAACGGGCCCCCGCTGGCGGTGACGATCACGCGCCGCACCTCACCGCGTGTGCCCCCGCGCAGCGCCTGGTAGAGCGCCGAGTGCTCGGAGTCGACCGGCACGATCTCGCCGCCGCCGCGGGCGCGTGCCGCGTTCACGACCGCGCCGCCGGCAATGAGGCTCTCCTTGTTGGCGAGCGCGAGCCGCTTCCCGTGCTCCAGCGCGCCGATCGTCACCGGGAGGCCGGCAAAGCCCACGACCGCGTTGAGCACCACGTCGGCGTCCGGCAACGTCGCGAGCTCGGTGAGCGCCGTTGCATCGTCGGCGCAGGCGCGTGCCCGCTCCGGCGGTACCCCGAACTCGGATGCCTGCTCCGCGAGCAAGGCCGTGTTGCGACCGGCCGCGAGCGCGACGACCTCGTACACATCGCGGTGCCGTCGAATCACGTCCAGCGCCTGGGTGCCGACCGATCCGGTCGACCCCAGGATCGCGACCCGTCTCACGACGTGAAGATTTGCAGTGCCAGGTAGTACGCCGCAGGCAGGGCGAAGAGGATCGCGTCGAACCGGTCGAGGAACCCACCGTGGCCGGGCAGGACCCCACCGAAGTCCTTTACGCCGAGGTCACGTTTGATCATCGACGCGCAGAGGTCGCCCAGCGGAGCGGCGATGGCGACGACGAGGCCCAGCGCGAGGCCGGCGCCGATACCCTTGTCGGCCCACGGATGGAGCGCCCCGCCGACGATCGCGCCGAGCACGAGCGCGGCGACCGCACCTCCGATGAAGCCCTCGAGCGTCTTGTTCGGCGAGACCCGCGGCAGTAGCGGTGTGCTGCCCATCTGCGAGCCCACGAAGTAGCCGACCACGTCGGAGCCCACCGCGCAGATGACCACGCCCATGAGGAGACCGGTTCCCGAGGGGTCGGGTGCGAGCAACAGCCCCGCGAAACCGCCGAGGACGCCGACGTAGCCGACCACGAGCAGCGTGAGCGCGATGTTGACCGTCGGCCGTGCGTGCACGACCTCGAACAGGTACCAGAGGAACGTGAACACGACAACGAGGAAGCCGACCAGCGGGAAGGCACGCTCGCCCTGGTCGTATGCGATCGGCACCATCGCCACGCAGCCGAGCAGACCCATGATCGTGGCCGTGTGGTAGCCCGCCTTGCGGAAGGCGTCGAAGAGCTCGAACGCGCAGAGCCCGATGATGATCGTCACGAGCACCATCGCGACACCACGACCTGCCGCGAACGCCCCGAGCGCGACGGCGCCCATGACCGCGCCCGTGACGACGCGGCGCGACATGTCCGGCTCCTCGTACTCCTCGTGCACGTCGACGGGTTCGCGTCCGCCGTGTCCTTCGAGGGCGCCGGGCCCGGGGACCGGCTCCGTCTCGACGTCGGCGCGCTCCCGGCGGCGCCCGCGCCGGCCGCGCCGCGGGGGCGGCCCGTAGACGTCTTCGTCGCCGTACTCGTCGTCGTCGTCGGCGAGCGCCCCCATCGACATCGAGTCGTCCTTGGCCAGCTCGCCCTCGGCGAAGTCACCCTCCGACCAGTCGCCCGCGTCGGTGCGGAACCGGGGGCCGCCCCCACCGCTCAGGTGGGACCACGAGTCGAAGTCGTCGTCCGCGGTCTCACCGGTCGGGCGGATGCGGGGCACCTCGCCGCTCGGCGGCTCGGTCCAGTGCGGGAGCTGCATCGGCCCGCTCGACTCGCGACCGCCCGACGTCGTCTCGTCGGACGCCGACCACGTCGGGCCGTCGTCGGGCAGCACGAAGCGCGCGGCCGGGCGCGTCTCGTCGGCCGCCTCACCACCCTCGCCGAGGATGCGAACCCCTTCGGCGCGCTCCTGCGCCGCCAATTCGTCGCGCTCGTCGTCGCGCCAGTCCGACACGCCACTCCCCTCACTTCAGCCACACCGGGCACCCGGCCGGTCCGGCCGCGGATACAGGCTAGACCCCAGGGCAAGCGATCCCCAGACCCTGTGGAAAACGGCTGGTCAGACCTCGAGGAGCTCGCGCTCCTTGTGGGCGAGGAGGGCGTCGATCTCGGCGACGACGTCGTGGGTGTGCTTCTCGAGCTCCTTCTCCGCCCGGTCGAGCTCGTCCTTGCTGAGGTCGCCGTCCTTCTCGAGCGACTCGAGCTCGTGCCGTGCCTGGCGGCGCACGTTGCGGACCGCCACGCGGCCCTCCTCGGCCCGGTGCTTCACCACCTTCACGAGCTCCTTGCGGCGCTCCTCGGTGAGCTGCGGGAACGCGAGCCTGATCACGTGTCCGTCGTTGCCCGGCGTGATGCCGAGGTCGCTGCCCTGGATCGCCTTCTCGATGGCCTTGATCGCGCCCTTGTCGTACGGGGTGATGACGAGGAGGCGCGGCTCGGGCACGCCGAACCCGGCCAGCTGCTGGAGCGGCACCTCGCTGCCGTAGTAGTCGACCTTGAGCTTCTCCACGAGGCTCGGGGTGGCGCGCCCGGTCCGCACGGACCCGAACTCCTCCTTGAGGTGCGAGACCGCCTTGCGCATCTTGTCGTGGCACTCCTCGATCAACATGTCGCGTAGCTCGTTGCCTTGATCGCTCACGACACTTCTCCCCCGGCACCGCTGCTCACGAGCGTGCCGATCGGCTCGCCGACGAGCGCGCGCCGGATGTTGCCGGGCTGCATCACGTCGAAGACGATGATCGGGAGCCGATTGTCCATACAGAACGTGATCGCGGTCGAGTCCATGATGGCGAGGCGACGGTTCAGCACCTCGAAGTGGCTCACCTCGGACAACTTGACCGCTTGGGGGTCGTGTTTCGGGTCGGCGCTGTAGACGCCGTCGACACCGGAGTGCGTGCCCTTCAGGATGGCCGCGGCGCCGATCTCTGCTGCGCGCAGCGCCGCGGTCGTGTCGGTCGTGAAGTACGGATTGCCGGTGCCGGCCGCGAAGACGACGACCCGGCCCTTCTCGAGGTGCCGGATCGCGCGCCGGGGGATGAACGGCTCCGCGACCTGTGACATCGCGATCGCCGTCTGCACGCGCGTCGGCTGCCCGACCGACTCGAGCGCGTCCTGCAGCGCGAGCGCGTTGATGACGGTGGCGAGCATGCCCATGTAGTCGGCGCGCGCGCGGTCCATCCCCCACGACTCGCCGCGCATGCCCCGCCAGATGTTGCCGCCGCCGACGACGACCGCGATCTCCACGCCGAGGTCGCTCCGGGCGCTTGCAACCTCCTCGGCGATCCGGCGCACGACGTCGGCGTCGATGCCGTAGCCGATCGACGTGTCGGCGAACGCCTCACCTGAGAGCTTCAGCACGACCCTGCTGTATCGGCTCTCCGTCCGCATTTCTCGCTCGCTCTCTGCGCACCGGGATACCCGGTGCGCGGCCGTTCGCTCCAGCACTATGGCTCGCTCGCTGCGCACCGGGATACCCGGTCCGCGGCCGCTCGCTCGCTGGCGAGCTCCCTTCTGTCCCTCGACTAGTCCTCGCCGATCTTGACGCGCGCGAAGCGTCGCACCGTGGCATCGGGGCCGAGCCCGGCCAGGAGCTTCGAGACCGAGGTCTTCGGCTCCCGGACGAAGTCCTGCTCGAGCAGCACGGTGTCCTTGAAGAACCGGTTCAGGCGGCCCTCGACGATCTTCGTGATGGCCTGCTCGGGCTTGCCTTCGTTGCGCGTGAGCTCCTCGAGGACGCCGCGCTCCCTCTCGACGACGTCGTCGGGCACGTCGTCGCGGCTCACGTAGCGTGGCGCGGCCGAGGCGACGTGCAGCGCGATGTCGTGCGCGACCTCGCGGGCCTCGGCGTCTCCGGGGTCGACGCCGCTCAGCTCGACGAGGACGCCGATGGTCCCCCGCTCGCTCTGGACGTGCTTGTAGCCGTCGAGGAGCCCGTCGGTCGTCTCGAACACGACGACGCGACCCAACCCGACGTTCTCGCCGACCTTCGCCCCGAGCTGGGCGACGTGCTCGCCCACGGTGCCGCCCTCGAAGGCCAGCTCCGCGAGCTCGGCCTTGCCCTGCTCGACCGCGAGCCGAACGAGCCTGGCGACGGCTTCTTTGAAGTCGGCGCTCTTGGCGACGAAGTCGGTCTCCGAGTTGAGCTCGACGATCGCGCCGACGCTGTCCTCGACGAGCACGTCGACCGCGCCCTGGTCGGCGGCGCGCCCCTCACGCTTGCTCGCGCCGGCCAGGCCCTGCTTGCGCAACCACTCCTTGGCGGTCTCGAGATCGCCGCCGGTCTCGTCGAGCGCCCGCTTGCAGTCCATCATCCCGGCGCCGGTCGCCTTGCGGAGGGCGGCGACGTCGGCCGCGGTGAACTCAGCCATCGCCGCCGTCCGCGCGCTCGGCGACCGCTTCGGTCGGCTCGCCGCCGGTGTCGGCGCCCGGTGTCGGCTGCTTCGCCTCGGCGAGGCGCGCTTCGCGCTCGCGCTGCGCGGCCGCGGCCGCATTGCGGGCGCGCCGCTGCTCCTCCTCCTTGCGCTGCTGCTCCTTGGGGTCCAGCGGCTTCGGCTTCGGCCTCGGCGTGGGCTCGGCCTTCGCTTCCCCGTCGGCCTTGGTTCCCGGGCGCGCGCCCTTGCGCTGCGCGAGGTAGCGCCCCTCTTCGACCGCGTCGGCGACGATGCGGCTCATCAACGTGGCCGAGCGGATCGCGTCGTCGTTGCCCGGGATCACGTAGTCGATGATGTCGGGGTCGCAGTTCGTGTCGACGACCGCGACCACGGGGATGCCGAGGCGGTTGGCCTCGGTGACCGCGATGTGCTCCTTCTTCGTGTCGATCACGAACACCGCGTCCGGGAGCTTCTCGAGCTTGCGGATGCCTCCGAGGTTGCGCTCGAGCTTGTCGCGCTCGCGCCTCACCTTCAGGCCTTCCTTCTTGATCATCTGCTCGGTCTCGCCCGAGGCGACCATCCGCTCGAGCTCGTGGAGCTTCGAGACGCGGGCGTGGACCGTCTGGAAGTTCGTGAGCATGCCGCCGAGCCACCGGTAGTTGACGTACGGCATGCCGCAGCGCTCGGCTTGGCGCTGGATCGGCTCCTGGGACTGCTTCTTCGTGCCGACGAAGAGCACGGTCCCGCCGTCCTCGACCGTCTTGCGGATGAAGCGGTAGGCGGAGTCGATCCGGTCCAGCGTCTGCTGGAGATCGATGATGTAGATGCCGTTGCGCTCCCCGAAGATGAATCGCCGCATCTTGGGGTTCCAACGGCGCGTCTGGTGGCCGAAGTGGACGCCGGCCTCCAGCAGCTGCTTCATGGTGACGACAGCCACGGGTTCCTTCCTCGGTTGTGCCTCCGCCCGCTCGCGCCCCGTCTCGCAGGGCGACCTCGGTGTGCGGGCGTGTGAGATCCCGGGCCGGTCGATACGGCTGACCCGGGTCGGGGGCCAGTGTAGCCATCGGGTCTGCCGGCTCTTGGGGGCCGGTTCAGGCGGGCCGCAGCTCGACCGAGCTCGAGCCACCCACGTCGACGAGCCGGACGATGGCGTCTCCGAGCACCGCCTCGTCGACGAGGGCTCCCATGAAGACGGGCTCGGTCGACTCCGCGCCGGTCCTGCGGTCGAGCTCGAGCGTCCCGTCGGCCTCGGTGAGAAGCACCCCCGACGGGCTGAGGCGAAGCGTGCCGGTGCCGGATTCGGCAACCCGCTTCGACCAGCGCTCGCGCCCGTCGGCGGCGTCGAGCAGATGCAGGGTGCCTCGCGCGTCGAGGAGCGCGACCGAGCGCGCGTCGACGACCGGCCTTCCCCGTGGCCCGATGCCGCCCCTGACGTCCACCTGCCACCGCGGCTGCCCGCTCGACGCGTCCAGCGCCAGCACCGAGCCGCCCCGCGAATCGCCGACGGCGACCACGAACCGTCCCTCCGATGCCGCGGGGATCGAGTCGCTCGGTGGCAGGGTTCGTGCCCAACGAACGGTGCCGGTCGTGCCCTCGAACGCGCGAAGGCGCGCACCCGAAGTCGAGCCGTCGAGGACCAGCACCGTGCCACTGGTCGCGGCCATGCCGAACGAGAAGGAGCTGTCGAAGTCGGATGACCAGCGTCGGGATCCCGACTGCTCGTCGAGCGCGAGCAGGCTGGCACCGCCGCTCGTGACGAGGAACGTCCCGGCGTCTCCGCCGGGATAGGAGATCGCGCCGGCTCCCGGAACGGGAACGCGCCACCGCACCGCCCCGGACGCGCGGTCGACGGCCACGGCCTCGTCACCACCGGTCACCAGAACCGTGGAAGCACTGATAGCCGGCCGAGCCGATACCGAAGGGAGCTCGAGGTGTGCCGACCACCGCACCTCGTCCGGCTCGCGCTGGTATTCGACGACCTCACCGCGTGCGCCGACCGCGACGACCGTGTTGTCGGCCACTGCCAGCGCGGCCGGCGATTCGGGGCCGAACCGCTCCCAGAAGCGCGACTCGTCGCGTGTGTGGTCGCTCTTGGCGCGCCGATCGTGAGCCTCGAAATGGCTCGCGCGAACGCGTTCACCCGATCCCGTGCAGGACGCCAACACCGCGGAGAGGATCGGTACCGACAGGAAGCGAAGGATGCATCCGCGCATGGTGAGAAAGGCTCCTTGTGGACGTCAGGTCAGCAGGGGAACGCCGAGGTGCTCGACGCGGTCGATCACGAATGGTGCGACCTTCCCGGCCAGGTGATCGAGCGCGCCCTGGCAAGGAAGGTCGCGGCCCTCGAGGTAAGCGCGCGCAGCGCGGAGCGCGTCGGCGTCGCGCAAGATCGCCGAGTGATCGTCCGGCAACACCGGATCGCCGGCAGTGACGGTGTGGCGAGTGACGCCCCTTCCTTCGGTGCTCGTGGCCGGCACGACCGGGTCGAACCATCCCGACAGCGAGAGGATGCGGATCCCGCCGGGTGGAGGGCGTCGGTTGATCTCGCGGATGAGCTTCGACAGCTCGGAGAGGTCGAGCATCACCGGGGCGTCCGACGGCGGCCCGACGTGGAGCTCGTGGTCGATCGCGTCCACGACGCCACCCATCGGCGTCCGGTGGAGCAAGTGGTCCAGCGTCGCGAGCGGCGTGCCTTCGAGGGGCGACGCGAATGTGATCACCTTGCCGATCGGCGGGAACTCAGCCTCGTGCCCGCGGTAGACCTTGTCGAGGAACGCGCGGACCACGACGCCGCCCAGCGAGTGACCGATGAGGTCGATCGCGCGACCGGGGTCTCGGCGCGCCTCCTCCTTCAGCTGCTCGCCCATCGACCGCGCCTCGAACATGATCCGGTTGTAGGTATCCGCCTTGCCGTACGTGTTCGAGCCGGGCTTGTAGGAGAACCAATCCACTTCGTCGCGCCGGTAGCCGAGGCTCTGCCAATCGAGACCGTTCGCGTTCGCGTTGGCCGTCTTCCGATGGCTGTCGATGCCGGCGACCGCGAACAGGCGGTTGCCGGACCCACCCGTGCCGTCCGCAGCGGGCGCATGCGGGTCACAATCCTGGGTGAGGCGGATGATCCAGTCGCCGACCACGACGACGGTCTCGAGGGTCAGCCCCAGCGGTGACGCGAGCAACGCTCGGCGGGCGACCTCGGTTGCCGCGTGCGCGACCTCGTGGAGCAGGTCGTGTAACGGCCCTGCCAGCTGCTCCGCGAGTGCGGCACCCGCTTCGCCGGCGCGGCGCAGCAGGTCGAGACCGGCGTCGAGGGCGGCTTCGACCTGCTCGCCTGCCCAGTCGGCTGCGTCGGCCGCTGCCGTGCACACGTCGATCTCGCCGAACGGGGTGCCGAAGCCACAGCCCCCGTTGCCCGGCTTCCCGCCGAAGAAGGCGAACAGATCCCGCGCCTCCTGCTTCGCCGTGGAGTGCGTCGCGCCGCGCCGCTCGTCGGCCGGGTCGAGACGCACGAGCTCGGTGAGATCGCGCGGTCGGAACAGGAGCATCGGGTCGACGTACTCATCGCCGACGCGCAGGCCGAAGTGGAGAACGCCGGGTCCGTGACCTTCGCCACTCCCACCGGCGGTCCCGACGACGTCGCCCTTCGCCACGGATTGCCCGGCTCGGACGCTGATCGACGCGAGGAACGAGTAGGAGGTCCGCAGGCCACCGTCGTGCGCGACGACGACGTGCAGCGCACCGGCGACGTCCCCGGCGAACGACACGACGCCCGTGCCTGCCGCGCGCACAGGCGTGCCCGGTGCAGCGGCCAGATCGACGCCCCGGTGACCCGGACCGAAGCGTGCCAAGGGTGCCTGGAACGGGCGGAGCACCTGCCCGTCGACAGGCAGCATCCACCGCCCCCCGACATCGGCGCGCGCCACGGTCGGTGGGAGCGTGCTTGCGACGACGAGAGCAGCGAGCGCGCCGACGAGCGCACGCTGCCGCGAAGCGAGCGGGCGCATCGGCCTCCCCGAGTGCGGACAGCACGGCTCGGGGAAGCCGAAGGGAAGAGGGCGGCATGGTATCGCCGCGTCGCGGCGCGCGGAAGAGGCGCGCCGCGAATTCTCGCGCTACCGGCGTCTCAGGCAGGCTCCGAGAGGCGCGACCGGAGCTGGAGGATCGCCTTCGTGTGGATCTGGCAGACGCGACTCTCCGTCACGCCGAGCACCGCGCCGATCTCGGCCAGCGTCAGGCCCTCGTAGTAGTAGAGGGTCAAGACGAGACGCTCGCGGTCGCCCATCCGGTTGATCATGTCGGCGAGCAGGTGCTTCATCTCGTCGACCTCGAACGCCTCGACCGGGTCGTTCGCGCGGTCGGCAAGCGTGTCCCCGACGGTCGTCGTGCCGCCCCGCTCGGCGTTCCCGCCCCCACCGAGCAGCTCGTCGAGCGCCACGAGACCGACGAACGAGATCTGCGACAGCACCTGGCCGAGCTCGCCCTCCGACATCCCGAGCTCCTTGGCGACCTCGGGATCGTCGGGTCGTCGCTTGAGCTCGTTCTCGAGCTTCGAGTACGCGCGCTCGATCGAGCGCGCCTTGGCGCGCACCGAGCGCGGCACCCAGTCGATCGACCGGAGCTCGTCGATGATCGCGCCCTTGATGCGTGCGATCGCGTAGGTCTCGAACTTGAAGCCGCGTCCGGGGTCGAACTTGTCGATCGCGTCGATGAGCCCGAAGATGCCGTAGCTCACGAGATCGGACTGCTCGATGTTCTGGGGCAGGCCTGCCGCGACGCGGCCGGCAACGAACTTCACGAGTGGCGAGTAGTGAAGGATCAGCCGTTCCCGAGTGTCGGCGGTGCTCTCGCGCTTGTACGAGGCCCAGAGCTCGGCGATGGCTTCGGCGGCGGCGACGGACTCGTCAGGCACGAGGATGCGTGGCGTCATAGACCGCCCGCAGGCGGTCGCGGGTCAGATGCGTGTAGATCTGGGTGGTCGCGAGATCGACGTGGCCGAGCAGCTCCTGCACCGCGCGCAGGTCGGCGCCCCCGTCGAGCAGGTGCGTCGCATAGGCGTGCCGGAGCGCGTGGGGGTGCAGCGACCGGCCGTCGGGGAGCGGATGCGCGGCGACCACTCGTCGCGCATCGCGAGTCGACAGGGCACCACCGCGCCGGTTGAGGAAGACCGCGTCGCGCGGGCTCTTCGGCGTCGCGAGCGCCGGACGGCCCAGCACCAGGTACTCGCCGAGAGCCTCCCGCGCCGGCACGCCGACCGGGAGCCGGCGCGCCTTGGCTCCCTTCCCGAGGACCGTGATGTACCCGCGCTCGAGGTCGCAGTCGGGAATCGTGAGACCGCAGCACTCGCTGACGCGTAGCCCGGCGCCGTACAGCACCTCGAGGATCGCGAGGTCCCGCCGCGCCAGGGCCACCACCGCCGGGTCGCCGTCGCCGTCGGCCCGGGCGACAGCGGTCGTCGCTCCTTCGAGCATCGAGTCGGCCTCGGCGCGGGCCGGCACCCGCGGCAAGCGCGCGTCGCCCTTGGGCGATCGCAGCGCCCGGCCGGGATCCGTCGCGAGCGCTCCCTGACGGTGCAGGTAGCGCAAGTACGCGCGAACGGCCGCCGCCTTGCGGGCGATCGACCGCCGGGCGAACCCCCGAGTGGTCAGGTACGCCAGGTAGCGCCGCAGCACGCGGTGATCGGCGGCTCCCGGTGCCGGGCAGCCTCCGCGCTCGGCCCACGCCGCGAACTCCCGCGCATCGTGCTCGTACGCACGACGAGTGTGTTCGCTGCGCCCGCCGAGCGACGCGACAAACCCCTCGATTGTCCAGTTCATCCCGAAAAACGGTACTCGGCCGCTCGGCCGATCTCGCGCTACGGGTGCATGGCGGGGACTGTCACACCCTCCCGGTAGGTTCCACACAGCCGTCGAGGCCGCGGTCACGGCCCTCCGTCGCCAACGGTGCGCCCACATCGGATACCGATCGTGGGAGCAACCGGTCCGTGGAAGGGAGGTCCAGTGCTCGCCTCGGTCATCAGCAGCACACTGCGCGGCGTCGACGGGCAAGTCGTCACCGTCGAGGTGCACGTGTCGGGCGGACTGCCCAGCTACCACCTCGTCGGTCTCCCGGACGCGGCCGTGCGCGAGTCGCGAGAGCGGGTCCGCGCCGCGCTGCTCTCCTCCGCGCTCACGTGGCCGCAGAGGCGGATCACCGTGAACCTCGCGCCCGGCGGCGTGCGCAAGTCCGGGTCCGGACTCGAGCTCGCGGTGGCGCTGGGCCTGCTGCTCGCGAGCGACGAGCTGCCCGCCGGCGCGCTCGACGGTGTCGGTGTCGTCGGTGAGCTCGGGCTCGACGGCACGGTCCGCGCCGTTCCGGGAACGCTCGCGCTCGCCGATGCGCTCGCGCGCGCCGGCGTCAGCACCGTCGTCGTGCCCTTCGCGAGCGCGGCCGAGGCTGCGCTCGTCGGTGGCCTGACCGTCCGCGCCGCCCGCGACCTGTGCGAGCTGCGCAGCTGCCTCGAGGGCGAGGCGCCGTGGCCGGACCCGCCACCGCCCGGCCGCGAGGAGAGCGACGAGCCGTACGACGACGAGCCGCTCGACCTCGCCGACGTGCGCGGGCTCGCGTGGGCGCGGCGCGCGCTCGAGGTCGCGGCGGCCGGTGGCCACCATCTCCTGCTCGCCGGCCCTCCGGGCGCGGGCAAGACGATGCTCGCCCGTCGCCTGGGATCGATCCTGCCCCGGCTGGCCACCGAGGAGGCGCTCGAGGTCACGCGTATCCACTCGGCGGCCGGTCGCGGCATCCACGGTGCGCTCGTCCGGCAACCACCGTTCCGGGCACCGCATCACACGGCCTCGGTCGCCGCGCTCGTCGGCGGTGGAAGCGTCCGTCCGCAGCCCGGCGAGATCACGCTGGCGCACCGGGGCGCGCTGTTCCTCGACGAGCTCGGTGAGTTCCCACCACGCGCGCTGGAGGCGCTGCGCCAGCCGCTCGAGGAACGCGTCGTCCGCATCGCGCGCCAGTCGACGACGCTCGCCTTTCCCGCCGACGTGCTCCTGGTCGCGTGCACGAACCCATGCCCCTGCGGTCTCGGCGCGCCGAAGTGCACGTGCGGTGACCTCGAGCGCGCGCGGTATCGAAGGCGCCTCTCCGGTCCACTGCTGGACCGCTTCGACCTGCGGCTCGCCGTCCGACCACCGGAGGCCCGCGACGCGAAGGGCGAGCCGAGCGCCGACGTCCGCGCGCGCGTGCTCGGCGCGGTCGAGAGGCAGCGCGCGCGCCTCGCGGGCACGGGATGGCGACGGAACGCGCACGTGCCGGCGGGCGCGCTCGACCGGTACATGCGACTCGATCACGAGACGCGCGCTGCCTGGCACGACCAGATCGAGACGCGCGGGCTCACCGGCCGCGGCGCAACGCGGATCCGGCGCGTTGCGCGCACGCTGGCTGACCTCGACGACACCGCCGAGATCGCCGTCGCCCACATCGTGCTGGCCGCCCTGCTGCGGGAGGACGTGCCGTGAACGCGCTCGACCTCGCGGCCGCGACGCTCGTCTGCCTCCCGCAGGTCACGCCGGCCCGGCTCCGCCTGCTGCTGGACGAGTTCGACGGCCCCCTCGGCGCGCTCACCGCGGTCCGCGCCGGGCGCGCCGCCGAGGCCCTTGCTCGCGGCGTCCGCCGTGACCCCGCGGAGGATGCATCGCTCGCGCTGCGTTGGCGCGACGTGGTCGATCCGGACGCGATCGCACGGCAGTTGACTCGCCGCGGCACCAGAGTGTGGCGCGAGGGCACCGTCGACTACCCGATCCGCGACGAGCTCTCCGATCGCCCGCCCGTCCTGCTTGCGGAAGGTGCCGAGCCGCAGGTGCTCCGGCGGCCGCGCGTCGCGGTCGTCGGCACACGCGCCGCCACGCCGCATGGGCTCGCCGACGCGCGCGAGCTCGGCGCGTTCCTCGCCGGTGCCGGGGTGACGGTGGTCAGCGGCATGGCGATCGGCATCGACGGCGCGGTGCACGAGGGCGCGCTCGGCGCGGGCGGCGCGGCCGTGGGCGTCGTGGCGACCGGCCTCGACGTCGAGTACCCCCGTCGCCACGTCGCGCTGTACGACCGGGTGCGGCACGCCGGCCTCGTCCTCGGCGAGACGGGGTTCGGGGTCCGCCCGGCCGCGCCGCGCTTCCCCGTGCGCAACCGCATCATCGCCGCCCTGGCCGACGTCGTGGTCGTCGTGGAGGCAACGGTGCGCGGCGGCGCGCGCATCACCGCGCAGTACGGGCTCGACTACGGACGCCTGGTCATGGCGGTGCCGGGCTCGCGCCGCAACGCGGCCGCCGGCGGCACCAACGAGCTGATCGCCGACGGCGCGCACCCGCTGGTCGACTGGAGCGACGTGCTGCTCGCGCTGGGCATGACGCCCGGCGCCCGCCGCGGCTCGGAGGCGCGCCCGGCACCGGGTGCCGACGGCACCGCCCTGCTGCGCGCGCTCGGGGGCGAGGCCGCGACGCCCGACCAGCTCGCCGGCCGCACCGGAATGACGCCGGAGCGGGTCGCGCTCGCCATCGTCGAGCTCGAACGGGCCGGCTGGACCGAACGCGCCCACGGCTGCGTGTGGCCGCGATGACCCCCTGTCCCGTACCGGTCTACGCGCGCGTGGTCGCAGCCCCGCGGGCGAAGCGCTTCGCCGCCGCGATCGCGAGCGCGGCCTCGTCGAACGTGCGCAACAGCGGCAATCCCGAGGTCGCCGCGGCCGCGAGCAGCGTGCGCTCGTCCTCGGGGGGCGCGCACTCCACGTTGCGGAGCACGACGACGAGCCGGGTCGCGCCGGCATCCCGCGCCGCCAGGCGTTCGAGCACGGGAACGACGTCGGTCGCGGCGCCGTCGCCGTAGCTGAGGTACGACTGCACGTTCACGTGCAGCAGCACATCCGGATACGGCTGGGCGTCGAGCAGCGGATCGAGGACCCGGTCGAACGCATCGGGGCCGGTCGCGGGGCCGAGTGGGATCTCGAGCGGGTTGGCGACGCTGGTACCGGCTCCGTAGCCGAGGTCGCGCAGCCGCTGCCGCACGTCGGCGCGCACCGGGGTGAGGACCAGCCCATGGCGGTCGCACGCGTCGGTCGCGAGCACCGACGCGCCGCCGCCGGGGCCGACCACGAGCACCGCGTCGTCGGCGCCGCCGGTGGCCGTCGGGTAACGCTGGACGAAGGCCAGCACGGCGAGGAGATCTTCGACGGTGCCGACGATCGTCGCACCGGTCGACGCGGCCACCGCGTCCCACATCCGGATGTCACCCGCCATCGCGCCCGTGTGCGACACGACGGCCTCGGCACCTTGCACGCTCGCGCCGGCCGCGAGGATCACGACGGGCTTGTGCCCCCGCGCGCGGCGCAACGCGGCGACGAGCTGCTCGCTGTCCCGCGCGCCTTCGAGATACGTGCCGACCACGCTCACCGCGTCGTCGTCCACGAAGTGGTCGAGGAGCTCGCTCGCGGTCACGTCGACGGCGTTCCCGACGGTCACGACGGCGGCGAAGCCGATGCCGCGGTGATCACCCGCCTTCACGATATCGCCAGCCAGTCCGCCGCTCTGCGAGATCACGGCCACGCGGCCCACGCCACGCGGCGCGCCGAGCTGGAACGTCTGGCGACCGGCGGGGCTGAACAGGCCGAGGCAGTTGGGCCCGAGCACGCGGACTCGCGCTTCGCGCGCGGCGCGCCCGAGCTCGTGCTCGAGCTCGGCGCCTTCGCGACCCGCCTCCGCGAAGCCACCCGAGATCACGTGCGCGAACCGCGCGTGGCTGCGCGCCGATCGCACCAGCTCGGGGCAGCGCTCGGCCGGCACCGCTACGAGCAGGTAGTCGACACCGCCGGGCACGTCGGCGACCGACGCGACCGCGGGGACCCCGTCGATCTCGCCGGCACCCGGGTGCACCGCGTAGAGCCCGTCGGTCCAGCCCGCGTCGCGGTAGGCGGCCAGGAACCGGTTGCCGAAGGTGACCTTGGTGGTGGACGCCCCGGCGACGGCGATCGACCGCGGGCGAAAGAGCGGCGTGAAGTCGGTCGGCGGAGGCGCCTCCGAACTCGCCTTGTCCCGCAGCAGCACGAGCCGCGCATCGAGTGCGACCGCGCCCTGCCCGTCGACCAGCAAGGGGTTGCACTCCAGCTCGGCCAGCAAGCCACCCAGGCGGGCCACGAGTCCGTCCTCACCGGCGAGCACCAGCAGCACGTCGACGAGCGCGTCGTGATTCACCGCCGGCCGGCCGCGCGCGCCGTCCAGCAGGGCGGGTGCGGGGAACGCGTCGACCATCTCGATCGCGTCGGCGCGCGTCAGCGGACACAGCCTCGCAACGGTCCGGTCGAGCACCTCGGTGAGGACCCCGCCGGCGCCCAGCATCGCGATCGGACCGAACGGCGGTCGCCGCGCCACGCCGACGAGCAGCTCGACACCGCCGCCGTGCTGCTCCTCGACCAGGAAGCCGGCCGGGTGCACGCCGCGTTCGTGCAGGCGCGCGTGCACGGTCGCCGCCGCGTCCTCGAGCTGCTCGGGCGCGAGGTCGAGGCACACCGCGCCCAGGTCGGTCTTGTGCACGATGCCCGGTCCCCACGCCTTGAGCACGAGTGGTGGTCGCAACGCCTCAGCCTCTGCCGCCGCGGTGAGGTTCGTGGCGTCGGGTGCCACGACACCGCGCGGCACCGGCACCCCGAGCTCGGCGAGCGCGCGCTTCACCGCGTGCTCCGGCACGACGAGACGCGACGCGTCGTCCGGGAGCGCGATCGCTTCCGCGCGGAGCACGTCGAGCGTCACGAAGACGGCTGCCAGCGGAGCAGCGTGGCGCGCTTTCCGCCGGGCGTCGCGACGTCGTCGAAGCCCACGGTCACGGGCATGCCGACCGTGAGCTCGCGCCCGTCGTGGCTCCCTGCGAACGAGCCGGGCACGAGGATGTCGTCCTGCTCGGCGAGGCGGACGAGCACCACCACGTACGGCGACGGCCGCCCGGCATCGAACGCGTGGTGGTTCACGATCCAGCTCGCGACCGTGCCGCTCCCCGACGCGGCCTCCCAGTGCCATGCGGTGGCACCGCAGCGGTTGCACAGCGCGCGGGCCGGCCATCGCCAGGCGGCACAGTCGTCGCAGCGCTGCAGCATGAGCTCGTGGCGCGCGAGCGCGTCCCACCACTCATTCGAGTCGCGGTCGACCGCGGGTACGGGAGACCAGGCGGCCGTCACGCGGCCCGCCGCAGGACGAGCGCGGACGTCGTGCCGGCGACGAATCCGGGCTGCGCGGTCGACAGCGCGACCTCCGCGCCCGCGACCTGACGCGCGCCGCACGTGCCGCGCAGCTGCGCGACCGCCTCGGCCACGTGATTGAGGCCGTGCACGTAGCCCTCCGAGAGGAAGCCGCCGTGCGTGTTCACCGGCAGCCGCCCGCCGACCGCGGTGTTGCCGTCGCCGACGAACGCGGCGGCGCTGCCCTTGGCGCAGAAGCCGTAGTCCTCGAGCTGGAGGAGCACCAGCGGCGTGAACGCGTCGTACAGCTCGGCGACGTCGACCTCGTCGGGCGCGACACCGGCCATCGCGTAGAGGCGCCGCGCCATCTCCGCCGCGGCCGACGTCGTGAGATCACCGCGGCCGTTGGAGTACAGCGTGTGGCCTCCCCCCGTGGTGGCCCCGCTGATCAGCACGGGCACGTTCGGGAGATCGCGGGCACGCGGCGCCGAGGTGACGACCAGGGCGACCGCGCCGTCCGTCTCCAGACAGCAGTCGAAGAGGCGGAGCGGCTCCACGATCCAGCGCGAGGCCAGGTAGTCGTCCATCGAGAGCGGCTGTCGCATCATCGCCCGCTCGTTCGCGGCCGCGTGCTGCCGCTGCGTGATCGCGACGACCCCCAGGTCCTGGCTCCTCACCCCGAACGCGTCCATGTACGCGCGCGCGTACATCGCGAACTGCTGCGGTGGCGTCGCGTAGCCGTACGGCGTCTGGTATTGGAACTCGACCGTGTCGGGGCTGCTCCGATCGGTCCCTCCCATCCGGAACTCGGACCGTGCGTTGATCGAGCGCCAGCACACGACGCAGTCGGCCATGCCGGTCGCCACGGCCATCGCGGCCGCGCCGACCACCGACGCCGACGTGCTGCCCCCACCCCACATGTCGAGGTGATACCTGAGGTCACGCACACCGAGCGCTTGCGCGACGACCGCCGCCTGCGCCGAGTCGCCGACCCGGTGCGTTGCCACGCCGTCGATGTCGTGCGGCGCGAGACCGGCGTCATCGAGGGCTGCGAGCACGGCCCGGAGGGCGAGCGTGAGCGTGCTGACGCCCGAGCTCCTCGAGAACGCCGTGTAGCCCACCCCGACGATCGCGGCGCGGTCGCGCAGCGCGTGGGGCTGCGAGCTCACGTGAGATCGACCCAGGACGTCTTCAGCTGGGTGTTCTCGAGGATGCTCTCCCAGCCGGAGTCGCGCCCGTAGCCGCTGTCCTTCCACCCGCCGAACGGCAGCGCCCAGTGGATACGCCGGTATGCGTTCACCCACACGGAACCCGCGTGCAGATCGCGGATCATTCGGTGCGCGCGCTTCACATTCGACGTCCACACGCCGGCCGCCAAGCCGTACGCGGTGTCGTTGGCGGTCGCCACGGCCTCGTCGTCGGACTCGAAGCTCTTGATCGTGGCGACGGGGCCGAAGATCTCCTCCTGGCAGATCCGCAGGTCGTTGCGCTCCACCCGGAACAGCGTCGGCTCCACGTAATAGCCACGCCCGAGTGGCGACCCGTCGGGGAACAGCGCGGCGCCGGTGCGCCCGCCGAACAGCAGCTCGGCGCCCTCGTGCGGCGCCAGGTCCAGGTACGAGCGCACGCGCGTGAACTGCGACTCCGAGACGATCGGGCCCATCGTCGTGGTGTCGTCCAACGGGTCACCGAGCACCACGCTGGCGGCCGCCTTCTCGATGCGCTCGAGCATCTCGTCGAAGACCGGCGCCTCGACGAGGATGCGCGAGCCGGCGATGCAGGTCTGGCCCGCGCCGGCGGTGAAGATCGACGTGGTGCTGACACCGGTTGCCGCGGCGTCGAGGTCGGCGTCGGCGAACACGATGTTGGGCGACTTCCCGCCCAGCTCGAACGCCAGCTGCTTGAGCGTGGGGCCGGCACGCTGGGAGATGATGCGCGCGGTCTCCGTCGAGCCCGTGAACGTGACCCGGGCGACGCCGGGGTGGCACACCAGCGCGTCGCCCGCCTCCTCGCCGTACCCGGCGACGATGTTCACGACGCCGGGCGGGATCCCGGTCTCCTCGAGCAACGCACCCCACGCCAGCACCGACGCCGACGACTCCTCGGCCGGCTTCACGACGACCGTGTTGCCGGCAGCGAGTGCGGCACCGACCTTTGCGGAGAGCAGCGAGAGCGGCGCGTTCCACGGGATGACGATCCCGACGACGCCGAGCGGCTCGCGACGGGTGAAGTTGAAGCTCCCCGGCGACACGTTCACGGTCTCGCCACCGATCTTGTCGGACGCACCCGCGAAGTACTGGAACATCTGCACGCACGCGGGGACGTCGAACGTCGTCGTCTCGGAGATCGGCCGGCCGTTGTCGCGCGTCTCGGTCTCGGCCAGCTCCCGCCCGTGCGCGGCCATCACGTCGGAGATGCATCGCAGGTACTCGGCTCGCTCGAGCGACGCCCTGCCCCACCATCCGTCGAACGCCGCGCGAGCCGCAGCGACCGCAGCATCGATGTCGGCCGTGCCACTCCGCGGGATCGTCGCCCACGCAGTGGCGGTCGATGGCTCGACGCTCTCGATGGTGTCGCCCGAGCGCGCCGGCACGAGCCGGCCGTCGACCAGATTCTGGAAGTCCACGGTCCCCCTTCTACAAGCCGTAGACGCGCGACGCGTTGCCCGCGAGGACCTTCTGCTTGTCCTCGTCGCGCATGCCCGCGGTGAGCTGCGCGATGTACTCGGCCGTGTTCGGCCAGAGCGTCACGCTGTGCGGATAGTCGGTGGAGAACATGCACGTGTCCGCGAGCCGCGGCGAGCCCGCCTTGATGAGGTCGAAGCCGACCACGTCGTCGAGGCCGGTCACGAAGATGTTGTCCCCGAGGTACTCGCTCGGCCGGCGGTCGAGCACCATTTCGTGCATGGCCGCCCCGACGTCGAGCTGCTGATCCATGGTCTGCGCCCAGAACGGAACCCAACCGAAGTTCACCTCGCCCGCGACGATGCGCAGCGCAGGATGCCGGTCGAACACACCGCTGAAGAGCATGTAGGTGAGCGGGCGCACACCGCTGAAGAAGCGTGTGACCGTCCCCGGCAGGCTGACGTTCTGCGCGACCAGCTCGTCGAAGTCCTGGTCGGGGGGCGGACCACCGAACGTGCGGTGGAACGTCAGCGGCACGCCGCGCTCGGCCGCGGCGCCCCAGAGTGGCTCGTAGTACGGGTCGTGGTACGGCCGCCGCGGCATCCCGGGGATGAACGCGCCGCGCGCGCCCTTCGCGAGCACCCGATCGAGTTCGCCGAGCGCGGCCCTCGAGCCGTCGTCGACCGGCAACATCGGCAAGCCGACGAGACGCCCGGGGCACTTCGACTGGAAGTCGTCGAGCACCCAGTCGTTGTACGCGCGCACGCACGCGTGCGCGAGCTCACGGTCGGGCTCGAGGTAGACGAAGATCGCGTTGGCCGGATAGACGACGCTCACGTCGACGCCGTCGAGGTCCATGTCGGCGACGTGCGCGTCGGGGTCGTAGTTGCCGGGCAGGATCTCGTCGAAGCGCAGCCCCGATTTCTGGAAGTCGGCACGAGCGCGCCCGGCCATCGCCTCCACGCCGAACGTCCGCTTGGGCGGCTTCCCGTCGAAGCTCCAGCCGTCACCACCGTCGGCGCCGCGGACGAGCTTTGGGGCGCGGTTTTTCAGCGGCTCGGGCACGCGATCGAACACCCACGGCGGCTCCGTGATGTGGCAATCGGCGGAGATGACCCTGGTCATGCGCGCTCCTCGGCTCGCGGAACGTAATTCATACGACTGTTTGACGCAATCGGCCGCTGCTCCTACGCTGCGCCGGCGACCGGAGGGAGCATGCGAGCCGTCGTCCTGCACCACTACGAGCAGGGTGCATGCCTCGACGACGTCGACGTCGAGGAGCCCCGCCCCGACGAGGTGCTGGTGCGCGTGGTGGCCTCTGGGGTGTGCAGGTCGGACCTGCACGTGCTCCACGGGCGGAGCCCGGTCGCCGCGCTGCCCATGGTGCTCGGGCACGAGGGCGCCGGCATCGTCGAGGCGGTCGGTGCCGGTGTCGACGCGCTGGCCGCGGGCGACCACGTCGTGCTCGCGCTCTACGGCCCGTGCGGCGCGTGCGCGAGCTGCCGCGCCGGGAACCCGGTGCACTGCGACGGGCCCGCGCGCACGCAGGCGATCTTCGGACGGGCCGCCGATGGGAGCACGCGGCTGCATCAGGGCGGCGAGCCGGTGCACCCGATGGTCGGCGTCGGCTCACTCGCGGAGTACGCCGTGCTCCGCGCCGCTCAGACGGTCAAGATCGATCCGGCGATCCCGCTCGAGCTCGCGTGCCTGGCCGGTTGCGGGGTCACGACGGGGCTCGGCGCGGTGCTGAACATCGCCCGGGTGCCGGCCGGTGCCAGCGTCGCCGTGGTCGGATGCGGGGGCGTCGGGCTCAACGTCGTGCAAGGCGCCCACCTCTGTGGCGCGCATCCGATCATCGCGGTCGACACCAACGTGGAGAAGCTCGACCTCGCGTCCGATTTCGGCGCGACGCACGCGGTCGACGCGAGCAACGCGTCGATGCACGACGCGATCGCCGAGATCGCGCCCGGCGGTGTCGACTTCGCGTTCGAGGTCGTCGGCGATCCCGACCTCGTCGCCTCGACGTTCGAGCTCACACGCCCCGGCGGCACGTGCGTGATGGTCGGGTCGCCCCCGCCGGGAAGTCGGATCCCGGTCGACGGCCGCACGCTGTTCGCCGAGCGCCGGCTCGTCGGCTGCACCGGCGGGAGCAACGTGCCCGCCCGCGACATCCCGCGCATCATGAGCCTGTACCGGGCCGGCCGGCTCGAGCTCGATCGACTCGTGAGCCAGCGTGTGGCACTCGAGGAGTTCCAGCGCGCGTTCGACGCGCTCGAGCGGGGCGAGGTCGCCCGCAGCGTGGTGACGGTCGCCCCGTCGGCTTGACGACGTTCAGGCGACCGGACCGGCGAACGCGCCGGCGAGAAAGTCGATCAGACGGTCGGTGAGCGGCTCGTCGGCACCCGGCGCGTGCTGCTCGATCCAGCGGTGCACGGCCGCCGGGCGGCTCAGTGCGCGGTTGACGAAGTCCTTGGCGAACGCGAAGCGGAACGCGCGGACGTCGGGCGGCAGGTGCGGCGTGACGCGCTCCAGGGCCTCGAGATACCGGTTGGTGATCGGGTCGAAGGTCTCGGCGACCAGCCGCACGTATTGGGGATGGTCGAGCACTGCGGCCAGGAACCCGACGTAGAAGTAGCCGCCGCGCCTGCGGTCGGCCGCGAGCTCGGCCGTGGGCACGACCAGCGCGGCGACCACGTCCCGAAGGCTCGGACGGGTCGCATCAGCGATCTCGGCAAGCAGCTCGGCCCGGCGCTCGGCGAGCTGCGCGGCGCGGCGCTCGAGCACGGCGACGACCAACCCCCGCTTCGAACCGAAGTGGTAGTTGATCGCGGCGGTGTTGACGCCGGCGGCAGTGGTGATGTCGCGGATCGACACACCATCGAGGCCATCACGCGCGAACAGCCGCTCTGCCGTGGTGACGATGCGCTCTCGGGTGACGAGCCCGGCGCCGTTGCCGCGCTCACGCCGGGCGCGAGGCGCAGCGCGGCTCGTGGCGGTCATCGACCGGCATGGTACTCAAGCGATTGTTCGAATCGCGCGGTGCGAATACCCTCGCCCCCGTGGGTGACGAGCTCCCGAAGATCGGTCCAACAGCTGGCGGTCACCGGCCCGCCACCGTGCCAGCCAGCGATACACCGTGCGCTCGGACACGCCTTGGGCGGCGGCAGCCTGCGCCACCCTCCAACGCTCCTCCACCACACGCTGGACCAACAGCACACGACTCGACGGGACGAGCTCGCGTTAGCGTGAAGTTGCACCGGTGCCCTCCTTGGGATTGTTGGCTTCAAGCACCACCAGTCTCCAAGGAGGCCCGGGCTGACGAACGTCTCTGGGATCTACAGCTAGTGCCGTGACCGGCATTGTTCGGGGGGTCGCGTCCACCAGTTTGCGGTCGGGGTCGCGCAGACTTGGTGGATGGCTGAACGGGTGCTGGTTCGTGATCTGACGAACGATGAGGGCCGCAAGTTGTTGTCGATCATATGGATGTGCCCGCGATCGCGAAGATCGCGTTCACCTCTGAGGACCGGGTCCGGGCGGTGATCCACAACTTCAACGAGGACGGGTTCGACTCGTTGGCACCGAAGTATGCGGGGGGTCGGCCACCGACGTTCACGTTGCCGCAGCGGCGTGAGATCAAGAAGGTCGCGTTGTCGCGTCCGATGGACCATGACTTGCCGTTCTCGACGTGGTCGTTGTCGAAGCTGGCCGAGTTCGTGGTCGCCGAGGGGGTGGTCGACGACATCAGCCATGAGGGTCTTCGGGTGCTGCTCCGCGAGGAGGGTGTCTCGTTTCAAGCCCTCAAGACCTTCAAGGTGAGCAACGATCCGGACTTTGAGGCCAAGAAGAACCGGGTGCTCGAGCTCTACGGCATCGCCGATGGCAAAGCTTCACCTGGCCGTGGAGATCCGACGGTGGTGATCTGCTTCGATGAGTTCGGACCGCTGAACCTGCAGCCGCATCCGGGAACGCAGTGGGCTGAGATTGCGGCCGGCCCGGGCCACACCGCGGTGCCGCGTCGCCGCCGGCGACGTGCGACGTTCACCCGACCCCACGGGGTCCGTCACTTGCTGGCCGGCTATGACCTCTCGACCGATCGGCTCTACGGCCATGTCAAGGTCCGCAAGGGCCGCAGCGAGTTCCTGGCGTTCTGTCGCTACCTACGGTCGTTGCATCCGCCCGAGGTGCGGATCGCGATCGTGCTCGACAACTTCAGTCCCCACCTGTCGACGAAGAAGGACCAACGGGTCGGGGACTGGGCCGCCGCGAACAATGTCGAGCTCGCCTACGTGCCGTTCTACGCGTCGTGGCTCAATCGCATCGAGGCACAGTTCACCGCATTGCGATACTTCGCGCTCGACGGCACCGACCACCCCACCCACGAAGCCCAGAGCCGCATGATTCGCCGCTACATCGCCTGGCGGAACCGCAACGCCCACGACCGAGCACTACGCGAACTCGTCAAACGCGCAAACGTTGCCTGACACGGCACTAGCCGACCGCGGCCAGCGCCGCCGTCCGCAGCACCGGCTCCGGACGGATTCCCAGGGGTGAGGAACCGGGCCCGAGCGCGTGGAGTGACGGCGCGAGCCAGCGCGCGACCATGTCGGCCGCGGCGTCGGTGAGGTGCATCTTGTCGGCGATGCGCACCGGCACGCCGTTGATCGAGTCGGTCCAGTGCCCGCCCGGGTCGAGAAAGCCGTTCAGGTCGGCCACCTGCACACGGCCGGGATTGCGGGCGCCGATCTCGCGCACGATGTCGTTCCAGTGGTCGATCCACGCCGAGTTGAGGAACGACCGGCCCTGCACGATCTGCATCCGCCAGCCCTGGACGAAGTACGGCGAGGTGAGCAAGACGAGCCGGGCGCCGCTGCTCGTGAGGACGTTGACCGCGTCCTGGAGGTCGCGCAGGGCGAGATCGGTGCCCTCGGGGCTGTCGAACCGCACCATCTGGCCGTTCACACGACGGTCGAACGTGTCGTGGGTGCCGAACAGCGCGACGACGACGTCGGGATGGAACTCGGCGAGATGCTGTGGCCAGCGCTCGCGCCATCCCGGGTGACACCGACCGTTCTCCGGCTCCCACCGTCCGATCCAGATGTCGCTCGTGTCGCCTGCGAGACCGCAGCCCGGGATGGCCGCGTTCCAAACGACGAAGCCCTCACGTTGCGCGAGGCGCTCGAGGCCAGGCGCGGTGGAGTTGGCCACCGAATCGCCCACGAAGAGCACCCGCGTGGGCTGCCGGACGGCAGCGGCCGCCACGGTCGAGATCGTCGCGGTGCTCGGCGGCGTGAGGTCGGACGCCGCGACCTCGACCGGGGCCGGCGGCGCGCCCGCGGTGACGAGCAGCAACGCGGCGGCGACCGTGGTCACGGCGGTCGGGATCGCGAGCCTGACGCGCCAGCCGCGCAGCGCGCCGTAACGGATCGGGCGCTCGACGAGGTAGTACGAGGCGGTTGCCACCGCGAGCGTCGTGCCGAGCCGCACCAGGATCAGCGCGGTCCCGTCGAGGCCGGTACGAGTCTCGTCCAGCGCGACATAGACGGGCCAGTGCCAGAGATAGAGGCCATAGGAGATCGCGCCGATCCACCGCACCGGCCGGAACGACAGCACGGCACCCAGTAGGCCCTGTCGCTGCTGGACGACCGCGGTGATGACGACGGCGACCAGGAGTGCCTGCACGAGGAACCCGCCCTCGTACAACCACGACGTGTGGTCGCTCACCGTCGACCACCACCACCCGAGCACCACCGCCGCCGCGACCGCGGAGCCTTGCAGCGCGGCCCGCGCCGCGGGCCTCGCCACGTCGGGGCGGTTTGCGAGCAGCATCGCGAGGAGCGCGCCGACGAGCAGGGACTGTGCGCGCGTGTCGGTGCCGTAGTACACGCGCGACGGGTCGCCACCGGTGTGCAACCCCGCCATGAGCAGGACCGACGCGGTCGCGAGCCCCGCCGTGACGGTCGCAAGTGCACGCACGTTGCTGCGCCGCCATCGGAGCACGGCGAACACCAGCAGCGGCCACAGCAGATAGAACTGCTCCTCGATCGCGAGCGACCACATGTGCTTGAGGGGTGACGGCGCGAGGAACTGCTCGAAGTACGACTGGCCGCTGGCGATGAAGTGCCAGTTCGCGACATAACCGAGCGACGCCAAGGAGTCGGAGCGGATGTGCCGCAGCTCGTCGGGCGCGGCCAGGAACCCGCCGTACAGCACGACCGCGCCGAGCACCAGGAAGAGTGCGGGGAGGAGCCGGCGGGCGCGCCGCGCCCAGAACGCACCCAGTGCGATGCGGCCCGTCGCCGACTTCTCGCCGAGCAGCAGGCTCGTGATCAGGAACCCGCTGAGGACGAAGAAGAGGTCGACACCGAGGAACCCGCCCGCCGCCCAGGAGATGCCGGCGTGGTACAACAGCACACCCGTGACGGCGCACGCGCGGAGCCCGTCGAGGGCGGGCAGGTATCGGTGGCGGGCGCTGCTCATCGAGTGTCTGTACCGCGGGGGGACCGCGACCAATCAGAGCAACGGTGGATCCCACCGTCCGATAACAGCGCCGCGGCCGGTGCCCCCCCGAGCCGCCGTGGCGGCATCAGCCTAGAGGGAACCACCTCGCGCTCGGAGGCAGCGACGGGCGCGCTCCCCGGGCTACTCGCCCGTGAACCGGGGTTCGCGCTTCTCGAAGTACGCCAGCATCGCCTCGGCCGTGTCCTGCGACGAGAAGGCGACCGTCTGCGCGACGTCCTCGAACTCGAGCGCTTCGGACATCGACACCGAAAACGCCTGGTTCAGCTGGCGCTTGATCACGGAGAGCTGCATCGGCGGCTGTGCGGCGATGCGCTGGGCGAGGTCGGTGACGACCTTCTCGAGGTCGGCAGCGGGGACGACGCGGTTCACGATCCCGAAGCGCTCCGCCTCTTCGGCCGAGAGGATTTCGGCCAAGAACGCGAGCTCCTTCGCCCGGTGGAGACCGATGAGCCGCGGGAGCACCCACGAGCCGCCGAAGTCGAGACTCAGGCCGCGCCGGGCGAAGATCTCGGAGAAACGCGCGGAGTCGGCGGCGACGATGAGATCGCAGCCGAGCGCGAGGTTGCACCCCGCACCGACCGCGACACCGTTGACGGCGGCGATCGTGGGCTTTGGTACCTCGTGCAGCCGCAACGCGCATCTTCCGACGAGACGCATCGCGTGCAGGCTCGCACCGACACCGCGACCCGGGCCGCCGTCGCCGTCGTCGTCGGTGAGGTCGGCGCCGGACGTGAACGCATCGCCCGCGCCGGTGATCACGAGAACGCGGTCGGCGCGTGAGTCGGCGACCTCGTCGAACACGTCGATTAGCTCGTACCACATGCGCCGATTGATCGCGTTCATCTTCTCGGGTCGATCGAGTGTGACGGTCACGACGCCTTGGTCGTCGCGCGCGACCCGGATCGTCTCCATGCCGCTACGGTAGCGCCATGGAACTGCGAGCGAACTAGAGGTGGGCTACAACCCGTTTCGACAGCGCGTGAAGCGCCGCAGCGACATCCTCTTCGTCGGTGCCGCGCTCGTAGTCGTGATCGCGCTCGTCGCCTGGGCACTGCTCGCGTGAGACACCGCAGCAGCCGCGAACCCTAGAACGCCTGCTCGAGCACCTCGATCGCCGGCGCACGGCCGGGCTGGGCACGTACGGACGCGACGTCGAAGCGAAGGTCGACACCGCCCTGGGGGTGTGCCGCGAGCCACCGCACGGCGAGGATCCTGAGCCGTCGCTGTTTCGCGTTGGTGACGGCCTCGAATGGCGCGCCGAACGCGTCGGTACGCCGCGTCTTGACCTCACAGAACACGACGACATCGGCGGTGCGCACGACGAGGTCGAGCTCGCCCTCGCGGCAGCGCCAGTTGCGGTCGAGCACCTCGTAGCCGCCTCGCTCGTACCAGGCCGCGACAGCCGCCTCTCCCGATGCTCCGAGCCGGCCTCGTGCATCGCGCCGAATCGGTGCTCGCCGCGGCGGCACTGCGTCAGAGATCCTTGCCGGCGAGCTCCTCGATGTTCACGTCCTTGAACGTCAAGACGCGGACGGTGGTCACGAAACGCGCCGGCCGGTACATGTCCCAAACCCAGGCGTCCTGGAGCTCGACCTGGAAGTACGGCTGGCCATCGTCGTTCTTCACCTTCACGTCGACGCCATTGGCGAGATAGAAGCGCCGCTCCGTCTCGACGACGTAGGTGAACATCGGCAGGACGTCGCGATACTCCTTGTAGAGCTTGAGCTCGATCTCGGTTTCGTACCGCTCGAGATCTTCAGCGCTCACCCGTCAGTCCCGCTTCTCCTTGACCTTCGCCGCCTTCCCGATCCGGTCGCGCAGGTAGTAGAGCTTCGCCCGGCGGACGTCGCCCTTCGTCACGACCTCGATCCGGGCGATGATCGGCGAGTGGACCGGGAAGGTCCGCTCTACCCCGACGCCGAAGCTCACCTTGCGTACCGTGAACGTCTCACGGACACCGCTGCCCTTCCGGCGGATGACCACACCCTGGAACATCTGGACGCGCTCGCGGCCACCTTCCACCACCCGCACGTGGACCTTCAAGGTGTCGCCGGGGGCGAACGCAGGCACGTCTTCCCGGACGTGAGCGCGGTCGACGAGATCGGTTGCGTTCATGGAGGCTCCCGGAGCGACCGGACGAGGGATCCAATGGTAGCGACCGCCGATCCGGCCGGCCGATCCGGTCAATCCACCGGCGGCTCGCCCGACTCCTCCTCGAGCAGGCGACGCTCGTCGTCGCTCAGGCCTCGCTGCGCGAGCAGGTCGGGACGGCGGGCCTGGGTCCGGCGGATCGCCTCGCGCCGGCGCCATCGCTCGATGCGACCGTGGTCACCCGAGCGCAGGACCTCGGGTACCGCCCAGCCGCGGAACTCGGCCGGTCGCGTGTACTGCGGCTCCTCGAGCAGCCCGTCGGCGAAGGACTCGCGGGCCGGCGACTCGTCGTTCCCCACGACCCCGGGCACCAAGCGGGTCACGGCTTCGATCACGACCAGGGCAGCGGCCTCTCCCCCGGCGAGCACGTAGTCGCCGACCGACAGCTCGCCGTCGCACAGATGATCGGCGACGCGCTGGTCGACGCCCTCGTAGCGTCCGCACAGCAGCGAGAAGCCGGGGCCGACGCCGAGCTCGCGAGCGAGATCCTGGTCGAATCGTCGTCCACCGGGCGAGAGGAGGAACAGCGGACGCGGCGGCTCCACGGCTTCGACGGCTGCGAAGAGCGGCTCGGGCATCATCACCATGCCCGGGCCGCCGCCGAACGGCGCGTCGTCGACACTGCGATGACGGTCGCGTGCCCACTCGCGCAGGTCGTGCACTCGCACGTCGAGCAACCCGGATTCGCGCGCGTGACCGAGCAGCGACGCGCGCAGAGGCGCGTCGAGGTAGTCAGGGAACACGGAGAAGACGTCGATGCGCACGACCACCTCTCCTCAGGTCTCCAGGAGCCCGGCGGGCGTGTCGACCACGACGCGGCCCGGTGCGTGCTCGACGACGAACACGACGGGCACGAGTGCGCCATCGTCGAGCACCAGCAGGTCGTGCGCGGGGTTCGCCTCGACCGCGGTCACGATCCCCAGCCGTGTGCCCTTCACGTCATGGACCTCGGCGCCGACGACCTCGTGGACCCACAACACGTCGTCGTGGCCGACGAGCGGGTCGGCGGAGAGCACGCGCCCGCGCAGCGCTTCGGCCGCGTCACGGTCTTCCACACCCGCAAAGCGAACAACCATCCGGTTCGCGTGCGTGCGCGCAGCCTCGACGACGAGGCGTCGCTCACCCGCGTACAGCACCGCGCCCGGTTCGGTGCGCTCCGCACGGTCGGTGATCAGCACGACTGTGACCTCGCCGCGTAACCCGTGTGGCCGGCCGATCCGGCCGACCTCGAGACGTTCCGACGCGGCATCGGTCCCCATCGCGGGGCGATCCGGCTACTCCGCGACGTCGACGGTCGCCTTGACGCCCTCCGCGGCACCCGCCGCGCGCGTCAGCTGGCGGAGCGCCTGGATCACACGACCCCGGCGTCCGATCAGGCGGCCCATGTCGCTCGGGCTCGCGTGCACGAGGAGCAGGACGTCGCCCCGCCGCTCTTGGAGGTCGACCTCGATCGCGTCGGGATCCTCGGCGAGGTTGCGCGTCACGTACTCGACGACCGCCCGGGCGCGACCGCCGACGATGCGGTTGCCCTCACCGGCGATCTCGTCTTCGACGTCGTCGAACCCCTCGTCGTCGAACCCCTCGTCCTCGTCCAACGGGTCGTCGTCCGGCACGCGGTTGTACGGGTCGGTCACTCGGAGTCTTCCTGCTCGCCGGTCGACTCCTCGGCGGCGTGCTCCGGGGCGGCCGCCGGCGCTTGGGTTGCCGTCGCCGCCTTCTTCGACGTCTTCGTGGTCGCGGGGCCCCGACCGGTCAAGTAGGCGCGCCGGCTGAGCTGCGTCACGGCCGGCCGGCTCTTCTCGGCTTCGAAGGTGGACCAGACGCCGGTCACCGTGAGGAGCTTCTGGACCTGCTCGGTGGGCTGGGCACCCTTGCGCAGCCACTCCAGGGCGCGGGCGTCGTCGATCTGGACGAGCGACGGCTCCTGGCGCGGCCCGTACTGGCCGATGGTCTCGATGATGCGACCATCGCGGGGCGAGCGCGCGTCGGCGACGACGACCCGGTAGGTGGGTTGCTTCTTCTTGCCCACGCGCATCAGACGGATCTTGACGGCCAAGTCGTAGGTCCTCTCGTGCTCGGAAGAGCGGCCAGCCTACTCAACTACAAGCCGGGAACCGGCAGCCGCGGCCGCTTGCCCCTGCCACCCTTGGTCATCGACCGCATCATCTGCGACACCATCTTGAACTGCTTGAGCAGCGCGTTGACCTGCTGCGTGGTCGTGCCGCTTCCCTGCGCGATGCGGAGTCGGCGCGACCCGTTGATGATGGACGGGTCGCGGCGCTCGTCCGGCGTCATCGAGCAGATCACGGCCTCGATGCGCGCGAGCTCGCGCTCGTCGATCTCTGCCTGGCGCAGCTCCTTCGGCACCCCGGGCAGCATGCTCACGATGTTCTGGATCGGTCCCATCTGGCGCATCTGGCGCATCTGCTCGAGGAAGTCCTCGAGCGTGAACTGACCCTTCTGGAGCTTCTCCTGCGCCTTGGCCGCTTCCTCCGCGTCGAACGTGGCCTCGGCCTTCTCGATCAACGTGAGCACGTCGCCCATGCCCAGGATGCGGCTGGCCATCCGGTCCGGATGGAACGCCTCGAAGTCCTCGAGCCTCTCGCCCGTGCCGGCGAAGAGGATCGGGAGACCGGTGACCTCCTTCACCGACAGCGCAGCGCCGCCGCGGGCGTCGCCGTCGATCTTCGTGAGCACGACGCCGGTGAGCGGGACGGCCCGCGCGAACGCCTCGGCGACGTTGACGGCCTCCTGCCCGGTCATCGCGTCGACCACCAACAGCGCGTCCTGGGGCTCGACCGCGTCGCGCACCTGTGTCAGCTCGTGCATCAGGTCGTCATCGATCTGGAGACGGCCGGCCGTGTCGACGATCACGACGTTGCGCCCGAGGCGGGTGGCCTCCGTGACGGCCCCGCGCGCGACCGCAACGGGATCGGTGGGCTCCGAGTAGACCGGGACGCCGACGCGCTCACCGAGCACGCGCAGCTGCTCGACCGCGGCCGGTCGCTGTAAATCGGCGCCGGCGAGCACGACGCGCTTGCCCTGCTGCTCCAGCAGGCGCGAGAGCTTCGCGGCGGCGGTCGTCTTGCCCGAGCCCTGCAAGCCTGCCATCAACACCACCGTGGGCGGCTTCGCCGAGGACGTGAGCTTCCCGGTCACGCCACCCAGTGTCTCGACGAGCTCCTCGTGCACGATCTTGATGACCTGCTGCGCCGGGCTCAGGCTTTTCGTGACCTCTGTACCCGCTGCGCGCTCCTTGAGACGCGCGATGAACTGCTTGACGACCCGCACGTTCACGTCGGCTTCGAGCAGCGCCAGGCGGATCTCTCGCGCAACGTCGTCGACGTCGCGCTCGCTCAGCCGACCGCGCCCGCGAAGGCGCCGAAAGATCCCGTCGAAGCGATCAGCGAGCGTGTCGAACACGAGACCTATGCGAGCAAGGCGGCCGCGAACTCGACCGGGTCGAACTCGACGAGATCAGCGGCCGACTCACCGATGCCGACGAGCTTGACGGGCACACCGAGATCGGCCTCGATCGCGAGGACGATGCCGCCCTTCGCGGTGCCGTCGAGCTTGGTCAGGACGACGCCGGTCACGCCGACCGACTCGGTGAACTGGCGCGCCTGCGCGAGCCCGTTCTGCCCGGTCGACGCGTCGAGCACGAGGAGCACCTCCTGGAGTGCGCCCGGTGTCCGCTCGACGACGCGACGCACCTTCGCGAGCTCCTCCATGAGGTTCACCTTCGTGTGCAGGCGCCCCGCGGTGTCGGCGATCACGAGCTCGGCACCTCGGGCTCGCGCGGCCTCCATGGCGTCGAACACGACCGCACCCGGGTCGGCTCCCTCCTGTCCGCGCACGAGCTCCGAGCCGACCCGCTCGGCCCAGTGGGCCAGCTGCTCGCCGGCCGCCGCGCGGAACGTGTCGGCGGCGGCGAGCACGACATGGTGACCCGCTCCCTGCTCGCGCTGCGCGAGCTTCGCGGCGGTCGTCGTCTTGCCGACGCCGTTCACCCCCACGAGCAACCAGACGTTGACGCGCTCCGGCTCGAAGCAAAGGCCGCGGTTCGTGGCGCCGTTCAGGTGCCCGGCGATCTCGGATTCGAGCATCTCGGGGAGCCGGTCGGCGTCGTGCACGCCGCGCTCGCTCGCACGCGCCCGGAGCGCGTCGAGCAGTTGCGTGGTGGTCGGCACGCCGACGTCCGCGAGCAACAGGGTCTCTTCGAGCTCGTCCCAGGCCCCGTCGTCGAGACGACCGCGTGCTTTGAGCGTCCCGGCGAGCCCGCTGAACACCGCGCGCGTCTTGCCAAGGCGGTCACGCAACCGCGGCGCGGCGGTAGGCGGTGCCGTGACGGGCGGTCGTGCGCTGACCGCGGCATCCGGCTCGACGTCGAGCTCGGCTGCCGGTGTGTGACCGCCGCGACGTCCGAGCAACCGCGGCAGTGCGACCAGCGCGGCCGCGAGGACGAAGATCAGGACGAGGACGACGATGCCGACAGTCGAGAGCATGGGCGAACGCCGAGCCTACTGCCGCGCTTCGTCACCTCCGCCTTCGGGACCATCGGTCGCGAGCGGCCCCGGCGGATCACCCGACGCCTGGTGGGTGATGCGTTGCGTCGCGTACGGCATCTCGATCCCCGCTTCGTCGAACGCCGCCTTGATGCGAGCGCGCAGCTCACGCGCCACTCTCCACTGCTCCAAGGGCTTCGTCTTGACCACCAGACGAATCACCACTCGATCGACGCCGAACTCCTCGACACCCCAGACCTCGGGCTCGTCGATGATGAGGTCCTTCCAGTCCGCGTCGCGCCACATCGCTTCGGCGACGCGCCGGATCACCGCTGTCGCCGCGTCGACGTCGGTGTCACTTGCGACTGCGATGTCGAGGAGCGCGCGTGACCACTGCTGGGACTTGTTGCCGACCCGCTTGATCTCGCCGTTCGGCACGTACCAGACCGTGCCCTCGACATCGCGCAGACGTGTCACGCGGAGACTGACGTACTCGACCGTTCCCGACGCGTCACCGACGTCGATCACGTCGCCCACGCCGAACTGGTCCTCGAGCAGCATGAAGATGCCCGAGAGGAAGTCGCGCACGACACTCTGCGCACCGAACCCCAGCGCGACACCGGCAACGCCGGCGCCGGCGAGCAACGGCGCCAGCTCGAACCCCAGCTCACCGAGGATCGTGATGACGGCGATGGTCCAGATGACGACCGTGCTGACGTAGCGGAGGACGTTGCCGATCGTCTCCGCCCGCTGCGCCGCCCTCAGGCTCGCGCTCGGCGTCGCCCCGACGACAGCACGGAGCCTCCGCGCCAGGCGGCTGACGAGCCGATGCACCAGCCACATCGCCGCCGTCGCGAGCAGGACGATGAAGAGGATGCGGATGGGCGTGGCCAGGTCGTCGGCAACTTCGGCGGCGCCCTTGCTACCCGTGAGCTCGTAGACGGTCGAGCACAGCCACGACTGGCGACCCTTCGCGCCGCACGCCGCAACCTTCTCGTCCTGTGCCGCTGCGACTGCGCGCACCACCGACGCGTGCAGCGACATCGAAACCTCAGGCGCTTGCGACGTCCGAGACGCGCTGGCTCACGACGCGCGTCGAGCCGCCCGGGGGCATCGAGACCCCGTAGAGGATGTCGCCCGCCTCCATCGTCCGCTTCTGGTGCGTGACGATCACGAGCTGCGCCTCGTCGCGGAACTCGTGCACGAGGTCGAGGAAGCGATGCAGGTTGACGTCGTCGAGCGCCGCCTCGACCTCGTCGAGGAGATAGAACGGCGACGGCCGGGCGCGGAAGACGGCGAACAGGAACGCGAGCGCGGTGAGCGACCGCTCGCCACCGGACAAGAGCGACAGCCGGCGCACGTTCTTGCCCGATGGCCGCGCCTCGATCTCGATGCCGCTGTCCAGCAGGTTCTCGGGATCGAGCAGCGACAGCCGGCCGACGCCGCCCGGGAACAGTGTCGAGAAGAGCCGCTCGAAGTGCTCGGCGACGTCGGCGAACGCCTGCTCGAACACGCTGACGATCTCGCGGTCGACCGCGCGGATGATCCGGCTGAGCTCGCGTCGGCTCGACCGTACGTCGTCGAGCTGCTCCTGGAGGAACTCGTGACGCTCTTGCAGAGAACGATGCTCCTCCAGCGCGAGCGGGTTGATCGGGCCCATCAGGCGCAGATCGCGTTCGAGCTCGCGGGCGCGGCCTGCGAGCGTCGTCCCCTCGGGAACCGGCGGCGCGGGCGCGTCGAGCGCGATCTCCGCTTCGACGTCGAACTCGCTCCGCAGCCCGTCGACCGCGGTCTCGAGGCGCAGTCGCGACTCGGCGTCCGAGACCTCCGCTCGCGACGACCGCTCGCGCACCTCCGCAAGCTCCTGCTCGAGCTGGCCGCGGTCACCGCGCAGCGTGTCGAGTTGCTCGGCGGACGCACGCGCGGCCTCCGACTGGCGGCGGCGGCGCTCGCGGAGACGATCATGGAGCGCGTCGGCAGTCGCCCGATGGTCGGCGAGACGGCGAGCGAGGGTCGCGAGGACCTCGTCGCGCGCCAGGAGCTCGAGGCGCTGCCGCTCGGCCGTCTGCTGTGCTCCTGGGTCACGCGACGCGAGCCGGGCCTCGACCTCGCCGAGGCGGTGCGCGAGCACCGCGCGGCGCTCGTCGGCCGCCGCGCGGCGCACCTCCGCCGAGCGGGCGGCGCCCAGCGCGGCGCGCGCGGACTCGACCGTCCGCTCCGCATCGGCGCGCGCGAGCTCGGCGGCGACGGCCTTCTTCTGCATGTCGTCGAGCGCCGACTGGGTGACCGCTCGAGCGTGGTCGCCGCCGATCACCCACGGCCCGTCGCCGCCCAACCGGTCGCCTTCGGGTGTCACCGCGACAACCCCCGGATGCTCGAGCACGAGGTCGAGCGCGCCGGACCAGTCGCTCGCGAGCACGGTGCCCGCGAGCAGACGCGCGAGGAGCTCGTCGAGCCCGGGCACGTTCGTACGCACTGCGTCCGCCAGCGCGCGCGTGCCGGGCGGCAGCTCACGCACCGGTGACCGCGCCACCGGCGCGTGGCCGACGACGAGCACGAGTGCGCCGGCATCGCCACGGTGCAGTCGTTCGACCGCCTGGCGGGCCGGTTGGCCACCTTCGACGACCACCGCGCGCAGCGCGTCGCCGAGCGCGCTCGCGACCGCCGCCTCCGCGCCCGGCTCGATGTCGACGTGGTCGACGAGCGGTCCGAGCACGCCGCCGAGCCCCTCGAGCTCGCGCACGACGAACTCGGCCCGTGTCGCCCGGAGCTGCTGCTCGAGCGCGTCGACACGCGCCCGCGCACGCGCGGCGTCGCCCTCTGCGGCACGCCAGCGCGCCTCCGCGGCCTGGAGCGTTTCGTCCGCCGTCTCGACCGCGACTGCAGCATCCGTGCCGGGCAGTGTCAGCTCCTCGGCCGCGGCGTCGAGCGCCGCGAGCTCGTTGCGCAAGGCGACCGCGTCTGCCACCAGCGTCTCGACCACGCCTTCGTCGGCTGCGCTGGTCAGCTCGCGCTCGAGACCCCTGCGCTTCTCGGTCAGCAGCGCGGAGAGACCCCGGGCGCGCTCCCGCAACGACTCGACGCGCACCAACCAGTCGCCGAGCGCGTCCTCGCCGAGCGCGGACAGCGAGTGCTCGGCGTCGACCACGGCGTCGTCGAGCTCGCGCAGACGGCTGCGCAGCTCGCCGTCACGGCGATCCAGGTCGGTGCGCTCGTCCCGCAACCGCTCGAGCCGGGTCTGCAGGCCGGCGATCTGGTGACCGGCGAGGTACAGGCGGATCGCGCGCAGCTCCTCGACCACCGTGCCGTGGCGCTGCGCCGCCTCCGCCTGACGTTGCAGCGGGTTGAGCTGGCGGCGGACCTCACGCAGCAGGTCGTTCAGGCGCAGCAGGTTGCCTTCGGTGGCGACGAGGCGTCGTTCGGCGCGCTCCTTGCGCTTGCGGTACTTGAGGATGCCGGCCGCTTCTTCGACGATCGCGCGCCGCTCCTCGGCCGACGCGTTCAAGATCGTGTCGAGCTGACCCTGACCCACGATCACGTGCTGCTGGCGGCCGATGCCGCTGTCGGAGAGCAGATCCTGGATGTCGAGCAGCCGGCACGGCGTGCCGTTCAGCTGGTACTCGGAATCCCCGGTGCGGAACAGCGTCCTCGTGATCGTCACCTCGGAGAACTCGATCGGGAGCAGCCCTGCGCTGTTGTCGATCGCGAGCGTGACCTCGGCGCGTCCGAGGGCGGGGCGCTGCGGAGTGCCGGCGAAGATGACGTCGTCCATCTTCCCGCTGCGGAGCGTTCGCGGACCCTGCGCCCCGAGCACCCACGCGACCGCGTCGATGAGGTTCGACTTGCCGGAGCCGTTCGGACCGACGACGACGGTGACGCCGGGCTCGAACTCGAGCTCGGTCTTGTCGGCGAAGGACTTGAAGCCCTTCACAGTGAGCGACTTCAGGAACACCCGGGCGCGCCCTCCTCGGCAGTTGGTTCCTCGACGATGGGCCTCCGGCGGATCGTAGCGACGGAGGTCGCGGTGTTCGCGGTACGGGCGTTCATGCTGGTCAGGACGGGTGCGGGGAGTCGGCCACGTCACCGCCGGCCGGGGTCAGAGGACGACGAAGCCGCGCTCGCCGGTCGGCGCCTCGTCGCGCGCCTCGACCCGGTCGACCCGCGCTCGCCTCGGACCCGACCCGCACCAGGCCTCCACCGCCGCCACGGCACCCGCTTCGCCCTCGAGGACGGCCTCGACTCGACCGTCGGCCAGGTTACGCGCCCATCCGTCGACCCCGCGCGCCCGGGCCTCGGTCGCGCAGCCATCTCGGAACCACACGTTCTGGACTCGCCCGGACATCCAGAGGTGACGCCGCACCCGGCCGCTCACTAGACCTGACAGGCCTCGCAAAAGAAGGTGGAGCGTCCGCCGTAGCGCTCCCGCCGGATGACGTGACGACAGCGCTTACACGATTCACCGTCGCGGGCGTAGACCTTGTGGTGCAGCTGGTACTCCCCCGGCTTCCCGAAGAGGTCGACGTACTGCTCGTCGGCGAGCGACGACCCGCGGTACTTCACCGCGTCCTGGAGGGTCTCGACCATCGCTCGGTAGAGACGGCGGATCTCCTGCGAGGACAGGGAGTCGCTCATGCGGTCCCAGCGCAGACCCGCACCGAAGAGGATCTCGTCGCTGTAGATGTTGCCGATCCCGGCCAGGAACTTCTGGTCCATCAACAACGGCTTCAGCTTCGCGTGGCGCTGTGAGATCAGCGAGCCGAAGTGCTCCCACGACATCGCGGTCTCCAGTGGGTCGAGCCCGAGGTGCGAGAGCTCGCTGACCTTCTCGAGCGCGTCGACTTCGGTCACGAACATCTCGCCGAACGTGCGTGGATCGATGAACCGGAGCTGACCACCCTGGGTGAAGGTGATCACGATGTGCGTGTGCTTGGCACGCGGGTCGCGCGCACCGCCGCGCGTGCGGAGCAACTGGCCCGACATGCCGAGATGGACCACGAGCACGTCGTTGTCGTCGAGCCGGCAGAGGATGTACTTGCCGCGCCGCTCGACGCCCGCGAACTTCTTGCCTTCGAGGCGCGACGCGAACTGCTTGCGGTTGTGGTGTCGCCGGATCGAACGCATGCCGTCGACCTCGACCGACTTCACGCGTTTGCCGACGAGCTCGCGCTCGAGGTCGCGACGCACCACCTCGACTTCAGGCAGCTCCGGCATCGTGCTCCTCGACTCGGGCGGCCCCGTTTGCCACCGCGGGCGCGACCTCGGCTGCGACCTCGTCGTCGGCCAGCGCGATGTCGTGGACCTGGTCCCACGCCATCCGGGCTGCCGCCTGCTCCGCCTGCTTCTTCGACCGCCCCTCGCCGTGGCCGAGCACCTCACTCTCGATGCGAACCGTCGCGAAGAAGCGCTTCGAGTGGTCGGGGCCCTCGGCGCGAACCTGGTACCTCGGGAGCTGCTCGTAGCGCCGTGCCGCGAGCTCCTGGAGGCGCGTCTTGAAGTCATGACCGCCCGGACCGGCCGCACCCGCTCGGATCCGGTCGCCGAGGAGACGGAGCACCAGTGCCTCGGCGGCAACCCAGCCGCCGTCGAGGTACACGGCCGCGATCACCGCCTCCATCGTGTCGGCGAGGATCGAAGGCTTCGTACGCCCGCCCGACGCGTCCTCGCCCTTGCCGAGGCGCAGGGCGGGACCGAGCCCGATGCCCGCCGCGATCTCCGCGAGGACCTCCGCGTTGACGACCGACGCGCGGAGCTTCGCCAGCTCGCCTTCCGGCAGGTCGGGGTACTCCCCGTACACGAAGACGGTGACCGCGAGCCCGAGCACCGCATCACCGAGGAACTCGAGCCGCTCGTTGGAAGTGGCGTCGAGATGCTCGGCGCAGAACGACCGGTGCACGAGCGCGGCGTCGAGACGTGCAGGTTCGGCGAAGCGCCAGCCGAGCGCGTCCTCGAGACCCGCGCGCGTGTCGCTCACCGACGGCTCCTAGCCTGCCTGCTCGAGTCGCGCGACGACGTAGTCGACGGCTTCGCGGACCGTGTGCAGGTCGCCGAGATCCTCGTCGTCGACGCTGAAGCCGATCGTGCGCTCCCCGAGCTCTTCCTCGAGCGCTTCGACCAGCTCGATCAAGGCGAGTGAGTCGGCGTCGAGATCGTCGGCGAAGCGAGCGTCGAGCGTGACACGACCCTCGTCGATCTCGAGGATCTCGGCGAGCCGCTCGCGAATAAGCCGGTACACCTCGTCGGGCCCGATGGGGCTGCGCTCGACGTGGGTCTCAGCCGGCATCGACCACCGCTTCCTTCACGCGGTCGACCACTCGTGAGGTCACGCAGTCGGCCGCGACTTCGACCGCGTTCACGATCGCCCGCGCCGACGAGGACCCGTGCGAGATCACGCACACGCCGTTCAGGCCGAGCAACACGGCGCCGCCGGTCAGGTCGGGGTCGTACGCCTCGGCCGCCTCGAGCAGATGGGGAAGCACCACCTGCGACGCGTCGCGTGTCTCGGGGGTCGCCTCGAGCACGCGGAAGACCAGCCCGGCGAGGGAACGGAGCGCGCCTTCGAGGCTCTTGAGCGCGACGTTGCCGGTGAACCCGTCGGTGACGATCACATCGGCGACATCGGGATGCATGAAGTCGCGCCCTTCGACGTTGCCCACGAAGCCGGGCACGTCACGAAGCAACGGGTACGCCCGTTTGCGCAGCTCGTCGCCCTTGCCGGGTTCCTCGCCGTTCGAGAGCAGCCCGACACTCGGCGCTTCGATCCCGAGGCGGACGCGGGCGTAGGCAGCGCCCATACGGGCGAACTGGACGAGCCACTCGGGACTGGCATCGACGGTCGCGCCCGCGTCGACGAGCAGCTGCGGCCGGTGGCCGGGCACCGGGATCGGGACCGCGATCGCCGGGCGGGCCACGCCTTTCACCCGGCCCATCCGCAACAGCGCCGCGGCCATCGCGGCGCCCGTGTTGCCGGCACTCACCATCGCGTCGGCTCGCCCGTCGCGAACGGCGTGCGCGCAGCGCACGATCGAGGAGTCCTTCTTCTTCCGCACGGCCGACGCCGCCTCGTCGTCCATCGCGATCACGTCGCGGGCGTCGAGCACCTGCACGCCGGCGGGCGATGTTCCCGCGCGCAGGATGGGCTCGAGCTCCTCGCGCCGCCCGACGAGCAGCACGCCGATACCGAGCTGTTCCGCCGCTCGCAACGCGCCCTGCACGATCTCGCCGGGGGCGCGGTCGCCACCCATCGCGTCGACGGCGACGGTGCAGCGAGGAGTCGTCACCGGATCAGCGCACCTCGACAGCCTGCCGGCCCTTGTACCAGCCGCAGTTCGGGCACACCACGTGCGGCGTCTTGACCGTGCCGCAGTTGCTGCAGACCGAGCGGGGCGGCGGGTCGAGGCGGCGGTTCGCCGAACGCCGCGAGTGGGTCTTGCTGCGGGGGGTCTTGCGCTTCGGGACGGCCATCTCGCTCCTGGGTCTCGGGTTCGCTCAGAGCTCGAGCTCGGACAGCACGGCCCACCGCGGATCGGCCGACGCCTCGGCCTCCGCCGCGGGCGCGCGGGCCGGCACACACGGTGTGTCGCAATGGGGTGCGAGCGGCAGGTCGAGCATCACGATGTCACGCACGAGCTGCTCGAGGTCGATCTCGTGGCCCTCGATCGGGTAGGTCTCACCCTCGACCGGCTCCGCCTCGAAGAGCTCGTCGACCTGCACATCGAGGCCGCGCTCGAGCTCCCGCAGGCACACGCTGCACTGGGCACGCCACGTCGTCGCGACCTCCCCGCGAGCCACGATGCCGCTCGGGATCCGCTCGAGCGAGAGATCGACCCGGACCGGTCCGTCGACCTGCGCCGCGGAGCCCGCGAGGCCGTCGAGCCGGGCCTCGAGACGGGCGATCCGGCGCGCACCCGGATGGGAGAGCAGGTCGGCGACGTCGATACGCATTCCGGACATTCAGGACCTCGGCCGGCGGCCCGGCCCACGACCGGCACGCGTTGCCCGCCGGGCAATGCCTCAGGATAGCAGCGACGTTGCTTTCCAGGTCTTCCCAGGTCCCGTCCGGATCGGCTCGGCGGGCGGCCGGAGCCGGCTCACACCTCGTCCTGGTCGAAGAACGGGTGCTCCGGCTCCTGCTCGTCCTCCCCGGGCTCGGGCGGGGGCAGCGGGACCTGGAGCTTCTCGCGGCCCCTGCGAATCGTCTTCATCGTCCGCACGAGCAGGCCTTCGAACGCGAGGAGCCGCTGCTCGAGGTAGTCCTCGACCTCGTGGCGGAGCCGGCGGGCGTCGGCCTCGGCCTCGGTGACAATCTGCTGCGCCGTGCGCCGGGCCTCACGCGCGATGTCGGTCCGCTCGACCATGCGCTCGGCCTGCACCCGCGCCGCGTCGACGAGGTCGTCGGCGTCGCGGTGGGCTTGGGCAAGGAACTCCTGGCGCTCCTTGAGCAGCCAGCGGGCGTGGCGGAGCTCTTCGGGCACCGAGCGCAGCGCGACGTCCAGGAGGTCGAGGGCCTCGTCGCGGTTCACGAGCACCGACGACGACATCGGCATCGTGCGCGCGGTCTCGATCATCTCCCGGAGCTCGACGAGCGCGTTCTCGAGACCCCGCGCCTCTGACTCGCTCATCGGTCCGGGCTCACGGTCGGGGCTCGCTCCCGTATCGCTCCTTCAGCCGCTGGGCCACCATCGGAGGGACCATGCTCGACACGTCACCCCCGAAGCGGGCTACCTCGCGGACGAGGCTCGACGACAGGAACGAGTGCTGCGGGCTGGTCGAGATGAAGAAGGTGTCGATACCCGACAGGCGCTGGTTCATCTGCGCCATCTGGAGCTCGTAGTCGAAGTCGGAGACGGCGCGCAGGCCCTTGACGATGGCGGCGGCGCCGTGCTCGCGGGCGAAGTCGACGAGGAGCCCCTTGAAGAACTCGATCCGGATGTTCGGGAGGTGCGACGTGACCTCGTGGAGCATCTCCTGGCGCTCCTCGAGCGAGAAGAGCGACTGCGACTTCTGCGGGTTGCGGATGACGGCGACGATCACGTCGTCGAAGTGGCGCGCAGTGCGCTCGATGATGTCGATATGCCCGTTCGTCACCGGATCGAACGAGCCCGGGCACAGAGCGATGGCCACGGGACCTCCTGGATCGGTCTCGGCTGTGGTCGTTCATCCCGCAAGAGCAAGGACGGTCACGAGCGTATCGCCGTACCTGCGCTCCCACGTGGGCTCGAAGTGCGACGTCGCAAGGGGCTCGCCGCGTGCAGGCCGTTCGACGACGACCGTCGCGCCCGGCGCGAGCCAGCCGGGCTCGACGAGGCGGGCGAGCACGCCCTCGACCTCTTCCTTGCGCATCTCGTAGGGCGGGTCGAGGAACACGAGGTCGAACGGGGCCTCGGGCGGCGGGCCGCGGTCGAGGAACCGCGCCACCGTGGACTGCTCCACCCGCCACCGCGGCGCTGACGGACTCTGCTCGAACCAGCGGAGGTTCGCGCGTCCCGCCTCGACCGCGGCACGGTCACGATCGACGAGCACCGCCCGGGCGGCGCCGAGGGACATCGCCTCGACCGCGAGTGCACCGCTCCCCGAGTAGAGGTCGAGCACGGCTGCGCGATGCACGCGTGTGCCGAGGGAGGAGAAGAGCGCTTCCCGTACCCGGCCGGTCGTGGGCCGCACGCCGGGGGGGATCTCGAGCCGGGTGCGCGCGAACGAGCCTCCGATCACCCGCGGTCGTCTCCGGGGCATCGCTAGCTCTTGAACAGGAACTCGACCGCGTCGCCGAGGATGTCCTCGACCTCCTCGCGTAGCTGCCGGTGCACCTCGAGCTCCGGGTCGGCGTCGAGAACGCGCTCGGCCACTTCGCGTGCTCGGATCACGACGGGCTCGTCGCGTGGCAGGCGGCCGAGCTTGAGGTCGGTCCATCCGGCTTGACGCTCGCCGAACACCTCGCCCGCGCCTCGGATCTCCAGGTCGCGCTCCGCGAGCGCGAACCCGTCGGTGGAGTCCCGCATCGCGTCGAGGCGGGCACGCCCCTCGCCCGTCACGGGGTCGGCCAGCAAGAAGCAGTACGAGACGTGCGCGCCGCGACCGATCCGCCCGCGGAGCTGGTGCAGCTGGAGCAGCCCGAACCGATCGGCGTCCTCGACGACCATGACCGTCGCGTTCGGGACGTCGACGCCGACCTCGATCACCGTCGTCGCGACGAGCACGTCGAGCTCGCCGGCCCGGAAGGCGGTCATGACCGCCTCCTTCTCGGGCGACGGCAGCTGCCCGTGGAGCAGGCCGAGCCGCAGCCCCGCCAGCTCCTCGCGTGCAAGGCGCTCGTGCTCCTCGGTCGCCGCCTTCGCCTCGAGCTTGGGCGAGCCCTCGACGAGCGGGCACACGACGTACGCCTGGCGACCGGCCGCGACCTCCGTCCGTACGCGCTCGTACACGGCTGTGCGCTCGAGTGGGCTCGGCCCGACGACCTCGGTGACGATCGCGGCACGGCCGGTCGGCAGGCGACGCAGCTCCGACTTGTCGAGGTCGCCGTAGATGAGCATCGCCGCCGTGCGCGGGATCGGCGTCGCGGTCATCACGAGCACGTCGGGCTGGCCCCGGTCATCGCCCTTCTTCTTCGCCCTGAGCAGCTCTCGCTGCTCGACACCGAAACGGTGCTGCTCGTCGATCACCGCGACCCCGAGGCGATCGAGCGGCACCCCCTCGTAGATCAGCGCGTGCGTCCCCACGACGATGTCGAGCGTGCCCGCTCGCAGACCCTCGCTGATCCTTCGTCGTTCGGACGCGGTCGTGCGGTTCGTCAGGAGCGCGACGCCCACGGGCCGTTCGCCGAGCAGCGAACCCTCGTCGGTCACCGTGAGCCCGTCGAGCAGCGCGCGCAGCGTCAGGAGATGCTGCTCCGCGAGCACCTCGGTCGGCGCCATGAAGGCACCCTGGTGGCCACCCTGCACACCGACAAGCAGCGCATGCAGCGCGACCACCGTCTTCCCCGAGCCGACCTCGCCCTGGAGCAACCGGTGCATCGGCGCGGGGCTCGCGAGATCGGAGCGAATGTCGGCGATCGCCCGCTGCTGATCGTCGGTGAGTGGGAACGGAAGCCCGGCGACGAACGCGTCGACGAGCGGCCCTTCTGCTCGGTGCGCGATGCCCGTGCGCGCCTGCTCGAGCGCACGCTTGCGCGCCACGAGACCCACTTGCATGCGCAGGAACTCGTCGAACGTGAGTCGCTCCGCCGCGTTGCGGGCGCGAGCGAGCTCGTCGGGCCGGTGGATGTCCCACATCGCACCGGTCCGGTCGGCGAGCCCGAGGTCGCCCCGGATGTCGTCGTCCAGCGGGTCGGCGAAGCCCCGCTCCCGCGTGCGCTCGAGCGCGGCCTTCACCAGGTCGCCCAGCTGCCAGGAGTGCACTTCGGCCTTCCCCGACGCGGGGTACACCGGCACGAGCACACCGGTGCGGTCGCCGGCCTTGCCGAGGATGTCGACGATCGGATTGATCATCTGGCGGCGGCCCCGGTAGTGCTCGACGCGCCCGAAGAACGCGGCTTCGACCCCGACGGCGAGCTGGCGCTCGCGCCACGGCTGGTTGAAGAACGTCAATCGGAGGTACGACGTGCCGTCGAACACCTCGGCTTCGACGATCGTTCGCCGGTGCCGGGTGCGCCGCGCCGACACCTTCTTCACCTCGCCGTAGACCGTCGCCTCCTCGCCGAGGGCGAGGTCGGCGATGTCCTGGGTGTTCGTTCGGTCGTGGTAGCGGCGCGGGTAGTGCTGGAGGAGGTCGAGAACCGTGATGATCCCCATCTGCTCCAGCCGCGGCGCGAGCTTCGGGCCGACGTCGCGCAGCGTGGTGACCGGCTTGTCCCGCAGCTCTCGGAGCGTGAGCCCCTGCGCCATGAACGCTATTTCACTCCACCTTCATGGGTCGTTCCGCTCTGCGGTCCCGCTCTCCGAGCACCGCTCCGCTTCACTCCGTGCGTCACTCGACCCCGATCAGATACGGATAGAGCGGTTGGTCGCCCTCGTGGACCTCGACCTCGACGTGAGGGTGCTCGAGACCGAGGTGCTCGCGGAGCCGGTTCGTCTCGGTGTTGCGGGCCTCAGCGCCGAGCAGCACAGTCACGAGCTCGCTGTCGTCGTCGACGAGGTGATCGACGAGTGAGATCGCCGCGTCGGCCGCGGACGGCTTGGCGGCGCAGATCCCGTCGCGAGTGATCGCGATCCAGTCGCCGGCGGAGATCTGGCCGCACTCGGCGTTGCTGTCGCGCACAGCCTTCGTGACTTCACCGGCGCGCACACGTCCGGCTGCATCCCCCATCGCGGTGACGTTCGCCCCGAGTGCCGCGTCGGGGTCGTAGGCGACGAGCGCGGCGAGCGCCTCCACCACCGACTGGGTGGGCACGACTCCGACCGGGCGATCGGTGAGCGCGTCGACCTGCCGCGCAACCGGCACGATGTTCTTGTTGTTCGGCAGGATGACGACGCCCTCTGCCGGCACCGTCTCGACCGCCTCCAGGATCTGCGCGGTCGAAGGGTTCATCGACTGCCCGCCGGCGATGACCTCCTGCACGCCGACGCTGTGGAACAACCGCCGCAAACCCTCACCGACGCCCACCGCGACCACACCGGTCGCCGCCCGGACCGCGGGAGCCGGCTCCGCGCCCTCGGCGCTCGCGTCGCGCACCCACTGCTCCTCCTCCACCTGGTCGACGAGGTCGGTGACACGGATCTTGCAGGGACGGCCCGCTTCGATCCCCGCCTCGATGGCCGCGCCGATCTCGTTCGTGTGGACGTGGCAGTTCCACATGCCCTCGCCCCCGACCACGACGATCGAGTCGCCGATTGCGCTCCACGCGTCCTTCAGGGCGGGGATCGTCCCGTCGTCGGCCTCGAGCAGGTACATGACCTCGTAACGGAGCGACGACACGTCCTCGCCGCGCTGATGGGCCTGGACGATTGCCGGCATCTCGACGACCTCAGGCTCGGGCAGCGGCCGACCGTCGACCACGTGCAGGAACGCGTCGAGCAGCAGCGTCATGCCACGCCCGCCCGCGTCGACGACCCCCGCCTCCTTCAGCACGGGGAGCAGATCGGGTGTCTGCTCGACCGCCTCCCGCGCGGCAGCGCCGGCGCGCTCGAGCAACCCGTCGAGCGTCGGCTCCCCCTCGTCGCGTGCAGCCTCGGCCGCCTCCGCCGCGACCCGCACGACGGTCAGGATCGTGCCCTCGACGGGTCGCATGACCGCCTGGTACGCGGCATCCGCCGCGTGACGGAGCCCAGTGGCGAGCTCGCCCGCGCCGATCACGTCGTCCGGCAAGAACGTGTCGGCGAGACCGCGCAGGATCTGCGACAGGATCACACCGGAGTTGCCGCGGGCTCCCATGAGCGACCCGTGTGCGATCGCGCGGCACACGTCGTCCATTCGGTCGGCCTCACCGAGCTCTCGGCAGACCGACTCGAGCGTCAGCGCCATGTTCGTGCCCGTGTCCCCGTCGGGCACCGGGTACACGTTGAGCCGGTTCAGCTCTTCCTGGTGCGCCCGCAGCCCGTCTCGGTAGGCGGCGACCACGGCGCGCAGGTCGGGCGCACGCAGCACGGAGAGCACGGGCACGCGCCGGATCGTAGTGGCGCCTCGCATCGGGACGGGATTGGAACCGTTGCTACGATTGACCGTTCCCGCTTCCGAGCGGGTCGTGACACGTCCCCGAACCAGGACGGAAGGTCTCCGATGGCATCGGTGTGCGAGGTGTGCGGCAAGAAGCCGCAGTTCGGCATGCGGCTCAGCCACTCGCACCGCCGGACGAAGCGGCGCTGGAACCCCAACGTGCAACGGGTACGGGCGATCGTGAACGGCACGCCGAAGCGGCTCCACGTGTGCACCTCCTGCCTCAAGGCAGGCAAGGTGCAGAAGCCCTGACCCGCACCTGGCGATGCAGGGCGTCGTCCGCACGTTCGATCCCCAGACCGGTGAGGGCGTCGTCGTGCGCGACACCGATCGCGAGGAGCTCGTCCTGGCCGCCGACGCGCTCACCGGATCGATCTTCCGGGCGTTGCGCCAGGGTCAGCGCGTGAACTTCGAGCTCGACGGCGAGGGCCGCGCGACTCGGATCCGAATCGGCTCCGAGCCCGACATGGGCCTGCCGACAGCCGAGATCTGACGGCCGAGCTCAGGCCTGGTCGCGGCTGCTGACCATCCCCCATAGGAACAGCAGGATCGTCGCACCGACGAATGCGACCAGCAGCGAGTAGAGGCTGAAGTCGTTGATGTCCTCGCCGCCCGCCGCCTTGAAGAGCACGCCGCCCAGCAGACCGCCCACGATCCCGACGACGATCGTCCCGAGACATCCGGGACGGCTCTGGCCGGTGACGCCCTTCGCCAGCACACCCGCGACGAACCCGAGGAGGATCCACGACAGCCAGCTCACGCCGACTCACGGTAATGCGGAAGGCGTTTGGGTCGGCGAAACAGGGCATCACTACACTCGCATCCACCCTTTTCAGCCCCGCTCGGTGAGGAGTCCTCCGTGTCGTTCGTGCTGGACGCGCCGACCAAGCACCCACGCCTGCTTGCCTGGGTGGCGGACATGGTCGAGCTGTGCGAGCCGGCCGACGTCCACTGGGTCGACGGGTCCGACGACGAGCACGAGCTGCTCTGCAAGCAGCTCGTCGAGTCGGGCACGTTCACCGAGTTGAACGCGGAGAAGCGGCCGGGCTCCTTCTGGGCGACCAGCGATCCGAGCGACGTCGCCCGGGTCGAGGACCGGACGTTCATCTGCTCCGAACGCGAAGCGGACGCGGGCCCGACCAACAACTGGGTGGATCCGGGCGAGATGCGGGCCAAGCTCGCATCGCTGTTCCGCGGATGCATGCACGGCCGCACGATGTACGTGGTCCCGTTCAGCATGGGTCCGCTCGGATCGCCGTTGTCGTACATCGGTGTCGAGATCACAGATTCGCCGTACGTCGCAGTCAGCATGCGGACGATGACGCGGGCCGGCCAGGCGGCGCTGGATGTGCTCGGCGACGACGGGCCGTTCGTACCGTGCATGCACTCGCTCGGCGCTCCCCTCGAGCCGGGTATGGCCGACGTGCCGTGGCCGTGCAATCCCGACGAGAAGTGGATCGTCCACTTCCCCGAGACGCGCGAGATCTGGTCGTACGGGTCGGGGTACGGCGGGAACGCCTTGTTGGGCAAGAAGTGCTTCGCGCTGCGGATCGCATCGGTCATCGCGCGCGACGAAGGCTGGCTCGCCGAGCACATGCTGATCCTCAAGCTCACGTCTCCCCGGGGCCGCACGTACTACATCGGGGCTGCGTTCCCCTCGGCGTGCGGCAAGACGAACCTCGCAATGCTCATCCCCACGGTGCCGGGATGGAAGGCCGAGTGCGTCGGCGACGACATCGCCTGGATGAAGCTCGGCAAGGACGGTCGCCTCTACGCCATCAATCCCGAGAACGGGTTCTTCGGCGTGGCTCCCGGCACGAACAAGGAGACCAACCCGAACGCGATGCGCACAGTCGAGCGAAACACGGTGTTCACCAACACGGCGCTCACCGACGACCTCGACGTGTGGTGGGAGGGGATCGACGGCCCGGCGCCGGAGCACTGCACCGACTGGCGCCGTCACGACTGGACACCCGCGAGCGACGAGCCGGCTGCGCACCCGAACTCGCGGTTCTGCGTGCCGCTCGACCAGTGCCCGATCCTCGCTCCCGAGTACGACGACGTGCACGGCGTCCCGATCTCGGCGTTCCTCTTCGGCGGCCGCCGCGCGAGCACCGTTCCTCTCGTGTTCGAGTCGCGCGACTGGCGCCACGGCGTGTTCATCGCGGCGACGATGGGGTCCGAGAAGACGGCAGCCGCGACGGGCGGACTCGGCGAGCTGCGACGCGACCCGTTCGCCATGCTGCCGTTCTGCGGCTACCACATGGGTGACTACTTCGCGCACTGGCTGTCGATGACCGATCGCACCGACGAGGCGAACCTCCCGCGCATCTATGGCGTGAACTGGTTCCGCAAGGACGAGGCCGGCAAGTTCCTCTGGCCCGGCTACGGGGAGAACTCACGCGTGCTCGACTGGATCTGCCGCCGCCTCGAGGGTGAGGCCGACGCGACGGACACACCGATCGGTGCGGTGCCGCGAGCCGCTGATCTCGTGCTCGACGGCCTCGACGCGTCGACCGAGCACGTGGAAGCGGCGCTACGCGTCGACGCCGACGAATGGCGCCGTGAGCTCCCGAGCATCAACGAGGACTTCGTCCGATTCGGTGACCGGTTGCCCACAGCCCTCCGCGCTGAGCTCGACGGGCTCGAGGCGCGGCTCGGCTCAGGCTGACAGGAGCCGCATCACCTCGTCGTCGGTGGTCTGGCGGAAATCCCGATACCACTGTCCCACCGCGATGAACCCCCGCGGTTCGGCGAGGGCGATGATTTCCTCGTAGTTGTCGGCAAGCTTCGCCAGCGTGTCGGGCGGCCCGACGGGTAGCGCGAGCACACGTCGCGCCGCGTGCGCGTGCTCGAGCCAGAGTCCGACAGCAGCCGCAGTCGAACCGGTCGCCACGCCGTCGTCGACGACGACCACCTCGCGCCCCTCGACCTCGGTCCGCGTGACGACATTGGGCAGCGCCGCGACCCGCGCCGCGACCTCTTCAAGCGCGGCCGCAACGGCTTGCTCGAGCCACCGCGGCGTTGCCCCCGTGCGGCGCACCAGGTCCTCGTCGAGCACCGCGATGCCGTCCGGTCCGACGGCACCGATCGCGAGCTCGGCGTGGCCGGGTGCCCCTACCTTGCGCGCGATCGCCGCGCGCAGCGGCAGCTGGAGCTCGCGTGCGACCTCGGCGGCGACGACCACGCCCCCGCGAGGAATCCCGCACACGAGCGCGTCCGGGCCGACGGTGTGACGGTCGCGCAGCGCAGCAGCGAGACGCCGCCCGGCGTCGGCACGATCGGTGAAGACGAGTGACCCGGCCACCGCTACGATCCGGACAGCTCGACAGGGGAGGATCGCATGGCCATCAGCGCCTACGTGCTCATCCAGACCGAGGTCGGGAAAGCGGCCCACGTTGCGCAGTCGGTCCGGAAGATCAAAGGCGTGGTGACCGCCGACGACGTCACCGGGCCGTACGACGTGATCGTCCACACGGAGGCGGGGAGCCTCGACGACCTCGGCAAGCTGGTCGTCTCGCAAATCCAGGCGGTGGAGGGAATCACGCGCACGTTCACCTGTCCTGTCGTCAACCTGTAGCGGTACCCACTATTCGCCTCGCTGACGCCCGGCCCTCCGTTGACGCCGTTCGTGGCGAGCGCGGGCGAGCTCGATGAGCCGGTCGAGGAGCTCCGAGTAGGCGACCCCTGATTCCTGCCACATGCGGGGATATTGCGAGATCGAGGTGAAGCCCGGGATCGTGTTCACCTCGTTCACCAAGAAGCCTCGTCCGCGCTCCTCGAAGAAGAAGTCCACGCGGGCCATCGCCTCGCATCGGCACGCCTCGAACGCGCGTACGGCCAGGCCGCGCACCTCCTCGACCCGGTCGCGGTCGAGCGGCGCGGGGACGAGCAACTGCGCGTCGCTCCGCTCGTACTTCTCGGCATACGAGTAGAACTCGTCACCCGGCACGATCTCGGAGGGCACCGAGGCCTCGGGCGGGTCGTCACCGAGGATCCCGACTTCGATCTCACGCCCGTCGACGGCCTCCTCGACGATCGCCCATTCGTCGAACGTGAGGGCACGGGCGAGCGCGTCATCGAGCTCGTCGCGGTCGCGCGCCTTCGACACCCCGACGGACGAGCCCATGTTCGCCGGCTTGACGAAGCACGGGTAGCCGAGGCTCCGCTCCACCTCGCTGCAGAACGCGTCGGCATCATGGCCATCGCGGAAGTGCAGCCAGCGCGCGATGGGAAGACCGGCGGCGACGAACGCGCGCTTCATCATCACCTTGTCCATGCCCACTGCCGACCCGACCACGCCCGATCCCACGTAGGGGACGCCCGCCAGCTCGAAGAGGCCCTGCACCGTGCCGTCCTCGCCGTACGGACCGTGGAGGAGCGGCAGCACGACGTCGAACTTCGCGTCGGCCAGGGGCTCGGGCAGCGACGATTCGAGCGGGACGAGCTCTCGGCTACCGGGGTCCGGCACCTCGGTGACGTGAACCCCTTCGACTTCGAACGCACCCGGCAGCGCGTCACGCCCACCTCGCAGCGCCCGGCGCGCCTCTCCGGCGAGCAACCAGCGTCCGTCGGTGGTGATGCCCACCGGCAGGACCTCGTACTTCTCCGGGTCGAGCGCGTGCGCGACCGAGGCCGCGCTCACGCGCGACACATCGTGCTCGGCCGACCGGCCGCCGAAGAGCAGCAGCACGCGCAGGCGCTTCATGCTCATGACGTCACGACCTCATGAGACCTGGAGCACCGCTCGGATGCCGAGTCCCATGAGGAAGAGCCCGGCCAGCCCGTACAGCATCTCGCGGCGCCCCCGCATCTGGTTCCGGTACTGGTAGGCGAGACCGACGGTCAGGAATGCAAGGAACCCGTAGAACATGTGGAAGCGCGGCGCCACGTAGTCCTTGCTCGCAACGAGGATCACACCGACAAGCACTTGGAGCATCATCGCCGCTTCGGCGACGATCGTCACGATCCAGAGCCAGCGGCCCCGGAGGCGTTGCCGGCGCCACGCGGCGAGCGCAGCGACGCCGACGAGACCATTCGCCGCGATCGCGACATAGCCCCAGACGCGGTGGAACTCGAAGAGGGTACGCATCGCGACCCGCGTGGCCGCTCGGCGCTACGCGGAAGCCCCCTCCTCGTGCTGCACGACGTCGAACGACCACAACTCGCTGTGGCTGCTGACGGGCCCCTCGGTGGAATGCGCGCGGTGACCGTGCTGGAACGCAGGGCTGTTGGCCCACGCGTCGAAATCGTCCTGCGAACGCCAGCGCGTGTACACGAGGAAGACGTCACGTTCGTCGGTGGGACGTAGGAGCTCGAACGCCTCGAAACCCGGTGACTTCGACACTTCGCCGGCTCGCGCCGCGAACCGGCGCATGAGGTCGTCGGCTCGCTCCTGGGGCACGCTGATCGCGTTGATGCGCACGACGCTCATCGGGGCGGTCTCCTTCCGGCTCTGCCGCTACTGATCGCGCAGGAAGCGTTCGATCTCGGCTGCGATGTCGTCGCCCGTCACGTCCTCGGGCGGCGAGTTCTCCTCGATGGCCCGGACGAGCTCGGCGACATCGGGGCGCTCGGCCACGCCCTCCTCGACCTTGTTCGTGTACACGTCGCATTCGTCGTCGAGCATCTGCACATCGACACGCAAGCCGGCGAGCTCACGAAGCCGCTCGAGGAGTGCGCGGATCGCGGGCGGTGACGCGTTGCCGGCGACGTAGTGCGGCACCTGCGCCCACAGACCGACGGTCGGCACGCCTGCCTCGCCCAGCGCGACCTGGAGCGCGGTCTGGGCTCCCGTCGGGCCTTGGTAGTCGGCGCGGATCGCGCCGGTCTCCTGGGCGAGCGACGCGCTGGTGGCGGTCGTCAGGACCGACGTCGGCCGCCGGTGCGACACGAGCGCCGGCATGCCGCCGAGTGTGAATGCCTGCTCGACCCCGAGCCGGCGAGTGACGTCGACCATGTCGCCGATGAAGCTCGGCCATCGCAGCGACGGCTCCGGCCCGACGCACAGCACGACGTCGCGACCGGCACGTCCGGCGGTGAGATCGATCGAAGGCCACGTGACCTTGCGTGTGGTGCCCTCGACGAGGGAGACCGTCGGCCGCGTCTGCTGCAGATCCAGGATGTCCGTCAGGTCGTAGCGACCGAACTCGCGCGCGCTCTCGAGCTGGGCGTGCAGCATCGTGGCCGCACCCGAACCGGCCTCCCCCGCGTCGACCCAGCCGGCGAGCGTGGCGACGAGCACGGGCGACCGAAGCTTCGGCCACGAGTCGATCTGGAGCACACTCACACTGTACGGGGCGAGCACCTCGGCTCACGGAGCGTCCGGGGCTAGCGTCCCCGGCGTGAGGTTCGGGGTGCACACCGGGCTCCAGAACACGAACTTCGACGAGCTGCGCGCCGTGTGGCGACGTGTCGAGGAGCTCGGGTTCGAGTGGATCTCGATCTGGGACCACTTCTATGCGGCCGACGCCACCGTCGCGCAAGACGGCGCGATCACGTCGGGGTCGGTGTGTCTCGAGGCCGTCGCCGCGCACACTGCCCTCGCCGCCGAGACGACGCGCGTCCGGTGCGGCTCACTCGTCTATTGCGTCGGGTACCGCCATCCCGCGGTGCTCGCCAACGCGATCGCCGCGATCGACAACCTGTCGGGCGGTCGCGTCACGCTCGGCCTCGGCGCGGGCTGGCACCAAGCCGAGTTCGCCGCCTACGGGATCCCCTTCCCGCCTGCGCCCGTACGGCTCCGTCAGCTCGACGAGGCGATCCGGTGCATCCGCGGGTTGTTGACGGAGGAGTCAACCGACTTCGAGGGCGAGTTCTTCACCCTCCGCGACGCCCGCTGCGAGCCCAAGCCCGTGCAGGAGCGCCTGCCGCTGTGGATCGGCGGCGGGGGCGAGAAGGTGACGCTGCGGATCGCCGCGCAGCACGCCGACGGATGGAACATCCCGTTCATCCCGCCCGACGCCTACCGCGGCAAGGTCGAGGTGCTGCAGGACCACTGCGCACGAGTCGGCCGCGACCCGGGAACGATCACAAAGTCGGTGAACCTCACGTTGGCGTGGACCGACGAGGAGCTGCGCGCTCGCTTCGGCGGCATGGCCGATTGGATCCGTCCGAGCGCGCTGACCGGGACCCCGCAGGAGATGGCCGACCGGCTCGGCGAGTACCGAGAGGCGGGAGCCGACTGGGCGATCATCTCCCTGCGTGCCCCGTTCGAAACCGCCGCGCTCGAGCGTTTCGCTGCCGACGTGCTCCCAGCCGTGCGCGGAGGCGTCAGCGCGGCCTGAACGCGTGCTGGAGGTCGGCTCCCGCGAACGCGGGGGGTGCGACGCCGTCGCATGCGAACCGGTAGAGCGCGACTCGGTAGATGCCCGTCATGGCGGCGAGCACCACGAGCACGATCGCGATCCAGATCGCGGCGAGCACTCCGAACACCACCGCGACCGCGACACCGCCGGTGGCCGCGATCGCCACGAGCACCGCGGCCGGGAGCATCGCGACGAGCCCGAGCAGCCCGAAGCCACCTTGGCCGACGATGTTCTCGCCCCACGTGCGCTTCAGCAGCGCGCCCGAGCGCTTGAGCGCGGCGATCGGCCCGAGATCCTCGAGCATGATGATCGGCACGGTCAGGAACGTGACGATTGCCCAGGCCGCGCCGAGCAGGCCCGCGATGATCCGGCCGACCACGCCGAAGCGCTCCTCGATCGCCTGCAGGATGACCGAGACCGTGGCCTGCACGAGCGCCCACGGGAGGATCCGGTGCAGCTTCGAGTTCGCGGCGGCCAGTGAACCGGCAACCGACGCCTCGCGCCCTTCGAGCCGCTCATTGGCGCCGTGCACGAGCGCAGCGAGGAAATAGGTCGTGACGAACGCGAGCCCGATGTAGCCGAAGACCACGAACACATAGCCGATCCCTTTCAGCCCCTCGTGGCCTTCCTTGGTCTCGATGCCGGTCAACCCGACGAGCGCGGCGAAGATGCCGATCACGACGAGCGCGGCGATCGCCGACATCACCGGGAACCAGGCGAGACTGCGGTCGGATCGCAACACCGACCACGAGATCTTGCCGAGCTCCCACGAGTTCTTGATCCGCTGCATGAGGCGAAGTATTGCTCGTGCGGTTGGCCGGTTGGGACCACCCCGTGTCAGCTGCCGTCGCCGAAGCGCGCACGCGCTACATCTTGTCGAGCAGTGCGTCCTTCCGGCGCTCGTACTCGTCCGGGGTGATGTAACCCTGGTCGCGCAGCTTGGCGAGCTCCTCGATCTTGGCCGACAGGCCCGCTCCACCACGGCTGCCGGCCTGGTCACGCAGCGCCTTGGCCACGGCCTCGCCGATCGCGCCGGCGCCTGCGCCCGCGTCGGCCGTCCCGCTGGTCTCCATCTGCCGGTAGATCTCCTGCTGCACGCCGTCGGGATGGCGGACGTCGGTGAACTGCGACGTGCCCTCCTCACCGGCCGACTGCACGTCGAGGGTGCCCGCGCCGATGATCCGCTCCCAGATGCCCTGGTGGAAGTTGATGTTGTTGATCCGCTCGAGCGGGATCTCGACGCCGTGCCGCGAGAGGAGCCCGGTCCGCCAGATCACGCGGTCACTCGTCACGACGAAGTAGGTGCGCGTCCACTCCAAGAACTTGAACAGCAGCCATACGGCCCAGACCAATGTGAGCGCGCCGACCGCGCCGCCGGCGATGTCCTTGCCCGTGCCCGAGTCGAGCCGTGCGTACAGGACGATCAGGACGAGGAGCGGGATGCCGGTGAGGATGTGGCGCGAGAAGTACCACCAGTGCGGCCGCAGGTCGAGCGCGACCGTCTCACGCTCGTTGATCAGGTTCTTCGGGTAGCCCATGCGCGCGGAGACTACGCCGGTCCGAGGACGCGGTCGAGATACGCGTTCGCGAAGCGGCCCTCGGGGTCGAGCTTGGCGCGCACGGCGCGGAAGCGCTCCCACTCCGGGTAACGATGCGCGAGCGTCGCGGCCGTCTGGAAGTGCATCTTTCCCCAGTGCGGTCGACCCTCGAAGCGGTCCATGATCGCCTCGACGCCGCGGAAGTACTGCTCGTACGGCAAGCCTGCCGCCATGTGGACCGCGATGTAGCACGTGTCGCGCCCGTACGCGGTGCTCAGCGGGATGTCGTCGGGCGCGACGAAGCGGACCTCGATCGGGAAGCTCACGCGCAGACCTTCCTCGTCGATCAGGTCACGCACACCCAGCACCGCCTCGACCGCGTGCTCACGCGGGATCGCATACTCCAGCTCGACGAAGCGCACGACCCTGGTGCTCACGAAGATCCGGTCACTCCGCTTGACGATCTCGGTGCGTCCGAGCGAGCCGGCGACCACCTCGGCCAGGCGCGGTACCAGCGTCGGGGCGAGACGCCCGGCCGCGACCACGGCACCGAAGAACACGTTCGGGAAGAAGACCTCGGCGCGCCACGTCTTGTACGCGCTCTTCTCGTCGACGGGCGCGTCCGTCCGATTGTTGGCGATGATCGCGGCCTGATCGGTGTGCGGGAGCCAGTAGAGCTCGAAATGGTCGTTCTGGTCGACCAGCGTCGTGAGGTCCGCGAGGACGCGGTCGAGCGGGCGCGCCTCCTCGAGGTGGTGCACGTTGAACGCGGGCACGCACTGAAGCGTGAGCTTCGTCACGACGCCGAGGGCACCGAGACCGACGCGTGCGCAATGGAAGATCTCGGGCTCCTCGTCGGCCGAGCAGTGCAGCACGCTCCCATCGGCAGTCACCATCTCCATGCCGCGAATGAACGTGGCGAGACCGCCGAACTTGCGACCGGTGCCGTGAGTGGCAGTCGACACCGCTCCCGCGATCGTCTGCCGGTCGATGTCGCCGAGGTTCGCGAGCGCGAGTCCGCGTTCCGCGAGCTCGCGATTCAGACGCCGGATCGAGATTCCCGCCTCGACCGTGACGAGACCGGACTCCGCGTCGACGCCGAGCACCCGGTCGAGGGAATCGATCGACAGCAGCCTCCCGTCGGTGCACGCGATGTCCGTGAACGAGTGCCCGTGACCAGCCACCTTGACCCGTTGACGAGCGGCTGCGGCCCGCCGCACGGCCTCTGACGCCTCGAGCTCACTGCGCGGCTGCTCGACCGCGCCCGGGTGGCACTGCTGATTGCGGCCCCAGTTGCGCCAGGTGTTGCGGTCGCGCATCAGGGGCGATCGTACGTGGGAGGCCGCTCGGACCGCTCGGGTCAGGCCCAGCCGAGCTGGCGCAGCCTCGCGTCGCTCATGCCGAAGTGGTGGCCGACCTCGTGGAGCACCGTGACCCGCACCTGGGCAGCGAGGTCGTCCTCGTCGCGTGCGCGCTCGCACAGCGGGCCGCGGAAGATCGTGATGCGATCGGGCAGCACGCCGCCGTACCCGATCGGGTCGCGACGTGTGAGTGGAACACCCTCGTACAGGCCGAGCAGCGCTTCCCCACCGTGGAGCTGGTCCGCCCGGGGCCAGTCCTCGACGACGACGGCCACGTTCTCCATCTCGAGAGCGAGCTCCGGCGGGATGGCGTCGAGCGCGTCCGCGACCAGCTCCTCGAAGCGCCGCCGTGACACCCGCACGAACGGAACGTAACGCGTTCCCAAATGGCTCCTTGACGCCCGGGACGGGCACCCGTAAGGTGCCGCTCGGAGACCTCGCAGCGGAGCATCCGTTCCGAGGCGAGGAATCCAGGGCCCCGAGGAGCCCGGAGCGCTTCGGCGTGACGGTTACTCGGGGCCCAACCTTTTTCACGAACGCTCGCGCGGCCGCCTCGCGCGCTCTCGGCATCCGCGTCGCTGTCATACCCCGTCGGTACCGTCGCCCGGTGGCGCCGGCGGCACCCCAGGATCCCCCGCTCGACGATCTGCTCGACGATCTGGACGAGTCGCAGCGGCGCGCGGTCACGTGCACCACGGCGCCCTTGGCGATCCTCGCCGGGGCGGGCTCGGGCAAGACCAGGGTCCTGACCCGGCGGATCGCCTGGCAATCGCGGGAGGGCCACATCGGCGCCGAGCACGTGCTGGCCGTCACGTTCACGCGCAAGGCCGCGGGCGAGCTCATCACCCGCCTGGCGCGATTGGGCGTCCAACGGGCGGTCACCGCCGGAACGCTCCATGCGATCGCGCTGGCGCAGCTCCGGCGCCGCAACCTCGACCGCGGCCGGTCCATGCCCGCCGTCCTCGAACGCAAGGCGCGGCTGCTGGTGCCGCTCGTCGGCGGACGCGGCGCCGAGGCCCGGCTCGCCGCAGCCGACGTCGCATCGGAGATCGAGTGGGCAAAGGCACGACTGATCCGACCGGAGGCGTACGTGGCGGCCGCCACACGCGCCGGACGCGAGCCGCAACGCAGCCCCGAGGAGGTCGCCTCCCTCTACGACCGGTACGAACGCGAGAAGCGTCGCCGCCGGGTCGTCGACTTCGACGACCTCCTCTGGTGGTGTGCCGACTCGTTGGAGAACGACCACGACTTCGCCGCGGCGCAGCGGTGGCGGTTCCGGCATCTGTTCGTCGACGAGTTCCAGGACGTGAGTCCCGCCCAGGTGCGGCTCCTGCGCGGCTGGCTGCACGAGCGGCACGATCTCTGCGTCGTCGGCGACCCGGATCAGGCGATCTACGCGTTCACCGGCGCCGACGCGTCGTACCTCACGGGCTTCGCACGCCACTTCGAGGGCGGAGCGACAGTGCGCCTCGACTGCAACTACCGATCCACGCCCGAAGTGGTGGCGGTCGCCGAAGCCGTGCTCGCGGACGGCGGACGGCCCCGCCCCGCCCGGCGGGCCGTCCCCGATCACGGGCCCACGCCCGCGATCACCGCGTACGACACCGACGACAACGAGGCCCGAGCCGTCGCGTCGCAGCTCCGCGAGGTCCACAGCACCGGCGTCGCGTGGTCCGCGCTCGCGGTCCTCTACCGGACCAATGCACAGTCGGCTGCGTTCGAAGAGGCGCTCGGTCGCGCCGCGATCCCGTTCAAGGTGCGCGGGGCCGGCCGTTTCCTCGAGCGTGCCGAGGTCAAGGCGTCACTCGACGAGCTGCGCCGCAGCGCGCGCGACGCTCCCGGTCGGGCGTTCGCAGAGCATCTCGCCGACCTCGAAGCCGACGCGGGCAACTCGACCGAGGAGCAGCGCGAGCACGTCGCCGCGCTCGCTCGACTGGCACGTGAGTACCTCGCGATCGACGCGGTGAGCGCCTCCGTCGACGGGTTCATCGCCTACCTCGCCACCGCCCTCGCGGCAGATGCCCCCGACATGCAGGGTGAGGCGGTCGAGCTGCTCACCTTCCATCGCTCGAAGGGCCTCGAGTTCCACACGGTCTTCGTCACCGGGCTCGAGCGGGGCCTCGTGCCGATCGCGCACGCCGACACCCCACCGACACGCGCCGAGGAGCGTCGCCTGCTCTACGTCGCCCTCACCCGGGCGGAGCACGCACTCCGCCTGTCGTACGCCAAGCAGCGCACGCTCGGGCTCCGCACGGTGAACAGGGCGCGGAGCCCTTGGCTCGCCCCGATCGAGCAGGCGATCGCCCCGACCGGCCTGCCGCCGGCGGCGGACGCCGCGCAGGTTCACCTGGCCCGAGCGCGCAGCAGCCTCCCGTCCCGCGCCGACGACGGCGACGACAAGCTCTTCGGGGCCCTCGTCGAGTGGCGCCGCAACCTGGCACGCGCGTCGGGAGTTCCCGCGTTCGTGATCTTCCCCGACAACACACTGCGCGAGGTGGCGACGACGAAGCCGGACTCGTTGGCGGCGCTCCTCACCGTGGCAGGCATCGGGCCGGTCAAGGCCGAGCGCCACGGCGACGCCGTGCTCGGGCTCGTGCGCCGGCACGCCGACTGACCGTTCAGCACGCCCGCCAGAGCCCACGTCGGTGGCGCTGCGCGTCGAGCTCGGCTTCGAGCATCGCGCGCGCGTGCGCACGGTTGGGATCGATCACGAGGAGGCGTGCGTACCCGCGGCGCAGCAGCTCGTCGTCGAACCGCCGCCCGCTGCGGAGCACCACGTACGCGAGCCGCCGCCCGTACTGGTCGCGACGCTCGACGTCGTCCTCGAGCGTGACGACCTTGCCCGTCAGCCGACGGGCGGTGTACACGGCCGCCTCCGGCCCGTAGCACTCGACCGGCTTGGTGGGATGGTGCGTCTCGGGCGTGTCGACCCCCAGGAGGCGCACGGTGTCGGTGTGACCGTCCCCGAACGCGACGACGACGGTGTCGCCGTCGATCGCCTCCACGACGCGCACCTGTGGGTTCGCCGTGCGCCGCTGGTCACCGACCCACCACCCCGCGACCGAGGCGGCGGCCAGCACGGTGACCACGACCACGGCCCGGGAGAGGGCCATGCCCCGAGATTACCGACGGGGTACGACGCCGTTGGTGGCGCGAGGCGTGTCGATATGGTGACGCCCCATGCGTAGGCGCTTGCGTGTCCTCGTCGTGCTCGGCATCGTGGTCGTGCTCGTCGCGGGCGCGGCGGTCGTCGTGTTCACCACCAAGCCCGACCTCGATGACAAGCAGGAGCGCGTCGACGCCCGTTGGCGCCCGCTGCGCAAGCCGCTGCAGCTCCGCTACCAGGTGCTCGCCGGGGTCGAGCAGGCCGTGACCGCGGCCGGCGGCGGCGAGCGCGCGGTCATCAAGGACCTTCGTGACGCGTTCGACCGCTGGGCGAAGCTCGCCGGCCAGCCGGACGACGAAGCCGATCCGCGCGCAGAGGCCGAGACCGCGAACGAGCTCGAGGCACTCGCAGCTCGGCTCCGCGCCGACGTCAACGGGTCGGAGCGACTGAAGACCGTCCAGCCGATCCTCGCCGCCATCGCGATGTTCGACAGCACCGTGGTGCCGCCACCGGCCGTGCGCGCGTACAACCGCTCGGTGCACGACTACCAGGACACCAGAGAGGGAACGCTCGCCAGCGTGGTCGTCGCGATCTTCGGGTACGACGACCGGCCGACCCTCGTCGTGGGCGGCTGACCCGTTAGCGCGAAGCGCCCAACACGCCCTCGTTCGCGCGCTCGATCCGCGCGACCTCGTCGACCGGCGCGACACGCCAGAAGCGCCGCAGGGTTGTGTCCCAGTCGTCGAGCATCTCGGCCGCGACCGCCGACCCGGTGAGCTCGCGATGCACCTCGACGAGGAACCTCAGCTCGTCGGCCTGGGCGTCGTCGGGCAGCGCCGCGTCGACGAGCTGACGGTTGAGCCGCGTCACGAGGAGGTGCTCGGGGTCGTACACATACGCCTGCCCGCCGGTCATGCCCGCGCCGAGGTTGTGGCCGAAGCCGCCGAGGATCACCACCGTGCCGCCGGTCATGTACTCGCACGCGTGGTCGCCTGCTCCCTCGACGACCGCGGTCGCGCCGCTGTTGCGCACGCAGAACCGCTCCCCTACGCGCCCGGCGACGTAGAGCTGCCCGCCGGTCGCGCCGTACAGGACGGTGTTCCCGGCAAGCACGGGCGCGCCGCCGTCGTCGATCGGTGGGCGCACCACGACCCGGCCCCCGCCCATGCCCTTGGCCACGTAGTCCTGCGCCTCGCCGACGAGCTCGAGCGTGACGCCGTCGGCGAGGAACGCCCCGAAGCTCTGGCCCGCCGATCCGGTGAAGCGCGCGGACATCGAGCCGGGAGGAAGCCCCGCGCCGAACTCGAGGCCGATGGCGCCGCCGAGCGACGCGCCCACGGTGCGGTCGGCGTTCGTGATCTCGTACTCGAGCGTCGCGTGCCCGCCTTCCCAAACCGCCGCGAACGCGTCCTCGAGCAGTCGAGCATCGAGCTCGGAGCGTGGGCGCTGGATCGGCACGTGCGCCACGAAGCGGCGCGGCGCGGCGGCGTCGTCGGGCGCGCCCAGCAGCGGCGAGAGGTCGAGCGCGTCGGCACGCGGGTCGCCGGTGACGCGTTGACGCAGACACTCGACGCGCCCGATCGCTTCGTCGAGCGACCGCATGCCGAGCGAGGCGAGCAGGCCCCGCACCTCCTCCGCGACGTAGAGCATGTACGTCGCGACGCCCTCAGGGGTACCGGCGAACTTCGCGCGCAAACCCGGCCGTTGCGTGGCGATGCCGGTCGGGCACGTGTCACGGTGACAAGCACGCACCATGATGCAGCCCTCGGCGAGCATCGCCGCGGTGCCGAACGAGTACTCGTCGGCTCCGAGCAACGCCGCGACCATCACATCGCGCCCGGTCTTGAAGCCGCCGTCGACACGCACGCGCACGCGGTCGCGTAGCCCGTTCTCGATGAGGGTTCGGCGCGCGTCCGCGAGCCCGAGCTCCCAGGGCAATCCCGCGTTCTTGATCGACGAGAGCGGGGATGCGCCGGTGCCACCGTTGCAACCCGAGATCTGCACGACGTCGGCGAGGGCCTTCACTACTCCCGCCGCGATCGTGCCGACGCCGTCCTCGGCGACGAGCTTCACGGAGACGTTCGCGTTCGGGTTGACCTGCTTGAGGTCGTAGATGAGCTGCGCGAGATCCTCGATGGAGTAGATGTCGTGATGTGGAGGCGGCGAGATCAGCCCGACGCCGGGTTGCGTGTGGCGGAGCCGCGCGATCTCTGCGCTGACCTTGTGCCCCGGCAGCTGGCCTCCCTCGCCCGGCTTCGAGCCCTGCGCCATCTTGATGTTGAGCTCATCGGCGAACGCGCAGTACTCGGGCGTCACGCCGAACCGGCCCGACGCGATCTGCTTGATGCGCGAGTTGCGGTCGCGTGCGCTGCCACGGGTACGGAAGCGCGCGGGATCCTCACCGCCCTCGCCGCAGTTGCTACGCCCGCCGACCATGTTCATCGCGATCGCGAGCGTCTCGTGGGCCTCCGCCGACAGCGACCCGTGCGACATGGCGCCGGTCGAGAACCGACGCGTGATCTCGTGGGCCGGCTCCACCTCTTCGAGCGGCACCGGCGGCCCCGCGGGCACGGTCTCGAGCAGGTCGTGCAACTCGGTCGTCGGCCGCGACTCGACGAGCTTGCTGAACTGCTCGTAGAGGTCGGTACGCCCGTCGGCGACCGCCCGCTGGAGCAGGTGCGCGGCACGCTGGTCGAGCGGGTCGGGCGCGGGCAACGGCTCGCCGGCGTCGCGCACGTCGAGGAAGATCACCTTGCCCTGCTCGTCGGGCGGCGCGGCCGGGACCTTGCCCCAATTGCCGTCGCCGCCCCCCTTGCGGGCAGCCCGGCGCGTGGTCCGGCGGTCGCCGTCGTCGCCTGGGTCGTCGACCGCGAGCCCGAGCGACGCGTGCAATGCCTTGATCACGTCGGGGTTGTTGCCGTGGTACTCGCCTCCCCGCTTCCGGAATCGGATGAAGCCCGGCTCGTCGAGCGTGGGGTCCTCGGTGTCGAACGCGGCGGCGTGACGGGCGAGCACATCCGCTGCGATCGTCGGGAACGCGAGCCCGCCGACAGTAGAGCTCGTGCCGCGCAGGCACAGGTCGACGACGCCGGCCGACAGGCCGAGCGCCTCGAAGATCTGCGCACCGCGGTACCCGTCGACGGTCGAGATCCCCATCTTCGAGAAGATCTTCAGCACGCCGTCCTCGATCGCGGCCTGGAGCTTCGCTTGCGCCACCGCCGAGTGCACCTCGCCGAGCTGGCCGTCGTCGGCCATGGCCGCGACGGTGCGCAACGCGACCCGCGCGCAGATCGCGTCGGCGCCGTAGCCGAGCAGACACGCGATCGCGTGCGTGTCGCGTGCGTCGCCGCAGTCGACGACGATCGACGCTTCCTGCCGGACGCGCTCGGCAACCAGACGTTGATGGAGAGCACCGAGCGCGAGCAAGGACGGGATCGGCGCGCGATCCGCGTCGATACCCGCGTCCGAGACGACGAGGATGGCTGCTCCCTCACCAACCGCGTCGAGGCCGCGCTGCGTGAGCTCGAGGAGCCCACGCTCCAGGCCGTCTTCGCCGTCGCCGCGTGCGAAGGTGGCGTCGAGCCGCTCGGCGCGGAACGGCGACCGCGCCGTATCGAAGAGCGCGTCGACGGCCTCCGGGTACACGAAGAACGTCGACAGCTCGAGGAGCCGAGCCGCCTCGGGCGCCTCGCTGAGCAGCGGCCGACGCGGCCCCAGGCACGTGCGCAGTGACATCACCAAGCGCTCGCGGAGGTGATCGATCGGCGGGTTGCTCACCTGCGCGAACCGCTGCTTGAGGAAGTTGAAGACCGGCCGCGGCCGGGTGGCGACCGCCGCGAACGGCGTGTCGTCGCCCATCGAGAAGGTCGGCTCCTTGGCGTCGGTCGCCATTGGCTTGAGCACCACCGCGACCTCTTCACGGTTCACGCCGAACGCGGCTTGCTCGCGGACGAGGTCGTCGGATTGCGGCGGCATGTCGATCGCGTCACCGATACCGAAGTGCACGAGCCCGTCGCGTGCCCAGGTGCCGTACGGCGCGCGCGAGGCGAGCCACGTCTTGATCGTGGTGTCGTCCTGGTAACCGCCGGCGCCGGGGTCGACGCACAGCATCTCGCCGGGGCCGAGGCGCCCGCGGTGCACGACGCCGTGCCCGCGCACCGGCACCGCACCGGCCTCCGACGCGCACACGACGAGCCCGTCCTCACAGCGCTGCCAGCGAAGCGGGCGCAGGCCGTTTCGGTCGAGCGCGGCGCCGACTCGTGTGCCGTCGGTGAAGATCACACCGGCCGGTCCGTCCCACGGCTCGGTGAGGCACGCGTGATAGCGGAAGTAGTCGCGCACGTCGGGATAGAGGTCGCGGCTCCCTTCCCATGCCTCCGGGATCAGCATGGAGACCGCGTGACGGATGTCGCGACCGCCGCGCAGCAGCAATTGCAGCGTGGCGTCGAGCTTTCCGGAGTCGGAGTCGTGCGCGTCGAACAGGGGCCGGAACAGCTCCTCCGCTCCGAGGGCGGCCGACTCGGTGCCGAGCTGACCGCGTGCGGTCATGCGGTGCTGGTTGCCCTGCACCGTGTTGATCTCGCCGTTGTGGCAGATCAGATGGAACGGCTGCGCACGTTCCCACGCAGGGAGCGTGTTCGTGGAGAAACGGCTATGAAAGATCGCGTGCGGAGCAACGAAGTCGTCGGCAGCCAGGTCGGGAAAGAACATCGGCAGCCGGTCGCTGATCACGAGCGCCTTGTAGGTGACCGTCAGGAACGACCAGCTCGCGAAGTAGTGGCGTACACCCGCCTCGCGACAACGCGCCTCGGCACGACGTCGCGCCCGGTAGGCCCGCCGCTCCGCCTCCATGTCGTCGATCGCGGCGGGGCGCAGCACGAAGCTCTGGACCATCGCCGGGAGGTCGGAACGCGCGCCCTCGCCGATGTGCGCCTCGTCGATCGGCACGTCGCGCCAGCCAACGAGCTCGAGACCTTCCGCGGCGCACGCTTCCGCCACCGCGGCCATCGCGTCCTTTCGCGCCGAGTCGTCATCGAGGTCGAAGAACCCGAAAGCCACGCCGAGTCGATCCGGATCCAGCTCGCGCCCCGTGGCGTCCCGCCCGACGCGTGCAAAGAACGAGCGTGGCAGCGGGACGAGCAGGCCGGCGCCGTCACCGGACAAGCCGTCGGCGGCGATCGCGCCCCGGTGACGCACGCACGCCAGGCCGGTCAGGGCGAGCTCGACGAGCCCGCGGCTGACCCCGCCGGCGGCGTCGGCGACGAAGCCGATGCCGCAAGCGTCGATCTCGGCGCTGCGCAAGCGCGTGTCGTGCGTGGAAGCCACTGCGTTCTCTTTGGGGCGTCCTCTTGGATGGCCGACCTTGCATTGGATGGCCGACCTGGCATCGAGGTGCCCCGGTGGCGAGAGAGACGCGATGCCGCGTCGCCGCGCTCCGGGACAGCTCGAATAGGAGTCCGAAGTAGGGACTGGGGCGACGGCACTGTCGCAGTCATCAGGATAGCGGACAGGAGGGGGGATCTTCGGTGGAGTAAAAGGGCGGAATGGACCCGACGGGCGACGGGCCGCTCGTCGCGGTGCTGGGCGGCGGGCAGCTGGGACGGATGTTGGGTCTCGCGGGGCTTCCGCTCGGGATCCGGTTCCGCTTCCTCGACCCGTCGCCGGCGGCACCCGCGCGCGCACTCGGTCGTCTCGTCGTGGGCGAGCTCGGTGACGAGCACGCACTCGACGAGGTCGCATCCGGGGCCACGGTCGTCACCTATGAGTGGGAAGGTGTGCCGGCAGACGGTGCGCGCCGAGCCGGGCAGCACGCGGCGGTGCTCCCGGAGCCGCGGGCACTCGAGGTCGCGCAGGACCGCCTCGTCGAGAAGGAGACGTTCTGCCGCGTCGGCATCGACGTGGCGCCGTTCGCGGCCGTCGACTCGCATACCGACCTCGGCCGGGCGGTGGCCGAGCTCGGCCTGCCCGCGGTCGTGAAGACGCGCCGCGGTGGCTACGACGGCAAGGGCCAGCACCTGATTCGCGAGCGGGCGGACGTCGACGCCGCGTGGAGCACGCTCGGCGGGGTGCCGCTCATCGTGGAGACAATCGTCCCGTTCAGCCGCGAGCTGTCCGTGCTCGCCGTACGTGCGAAGGACGGACCGACGCGCTGCTACCCGCTCGTCGAGAATCGCCATCGGAGCGGGATCCTGCACGTCAGCCGCGCTCCAGCTCCGGGGATGACAACCGAGCTTCAGGGCGCGGGCGAGGCGATCGCGACCCGTCTGCTCGACCAGCTCGAGTACGTCGGCGTCATCGCGATCGAGCTGTTCGAGCACGACGGACGCCTGCTCGCCAACGAGATGGCGCCACGCGTCCACAACTCCGGTCACTGGACGATCGAGGGGGCTGAGACCAGCCAGTTCGAGAACCACCTCCGCGCGATCCTCGGCTGGCCACTCGGGTCCACGACGCCGCGGGGGCACATGGCGATGGTCAACTGCCTCGGCAGCATGCCCGGGCGCCGGCGCATCCTCGCGATCGAGGGGGCGCACCTCCACGACTACGAGAAGGAGCCGCGGCCGGCCCGCAAGGTCGGGCACGTGACCGTGACCGCCGCGGACGAGGCCACCCGGGACGAGCGACTCGCGCGCGTCTTGTCGGTGGTGGGGCCTACCTGATCGCGCCGGCGTCCCGAAGCTTCGCGATCTCGTCCGCGGCGAAGCCCCACTCTGCGAGCACCTCGTCGGTGTGCTCGCCCGGCCTGGCGGGTGGTCGGCTGATCCCGGTCGGCGTGCGCGAGAAGCGCGGTGCGGGGCCTGGCTGGAGCACGCCGTCGTGCTCGACGACCGTGCCGCGACTCCGGATATGGGGATGCTCGGCGGCTTCGCTCATCGTCAGGACGGGCGCGAAGCAGGCGTCGCTGCCTTCGAGGATCTCGCGCCACTCATCACGCGTCTTTGTCTTGAAGAGCTCGGCGAAGCGCTCGCGCAGCCGCGGCCAGCCGCCACGATCCATCTGCGCGGGGAGGTCGTCGCTGTCCAGCCCGAGCTTCGCGACCAGCTCGGCGTAGAACTGGGGCTCGAGCGAGCCGAGGGAGACGAACCTGCCGTCAGCGGTCTCGTACGTCTCGTAGAACGGAGCGCCGGTGTCGAGCACGTTCGTTCCGAGCTCCTCGTTCCACGCGCCGAGGGAGCGCAGCCCCCAGATCATCGACATGAGGATCGCCGAGCCGTCGACCATCGCGGCGTCGACGACCTGACCCTCGCCCGACCCGCGTGCTTCGAGGATCCCGCACACGACACCGAACGCGAGGAACATGCCGCCACCGCCGAAATCGCCGACCATGTTGATCGGCGGCGTCGGCTTGCTCCCCGCCCGGCCGAAGTGCGCGAGGGCGCCGGCGAGCGCGATGTAGTTGATGTCGTGGCCGGCGGCCTGTGCCATCGGGCCGTCCTGGCCCCAGCCCGTCATGCGGCCGTAGACGAGACGCGGGTTGCGCGCGAAGCAGTCGTCGGGACCGACTCCCAGCCGTTCCGTCACGCCGGGGCGGTACCCCTCGACGAGCGCATCCGCCCGCTCCACCAGACGCAGGACGCACTCCACGCCGTCGGCATGCTTGAGGTCGACGCCCACGGATCGCCGCCCGCGGTCGAGGACCGGCACGCCGCCCGGGTCGAAGCCGCGCTCGACCGACTCGGCCCGGTGGATACGGATCACGTCGGCGCCCATGTCGGCGAGCAGCATCGCCGCGAACGGGCCGGGACCGATGCCGACGAGCTCGATCACCTTCACCCCCGCAAGTGGACCCGCCATGCGCGGCACCCTAGTGGCTTGCCACCGTTTCTCGGCATGCTGGTTGCTCCTATGGAACGATGAGCGTGCCGAGAAGCGACGGGAGACACGATGCGCCTGCGACTGGAGCCGTCCGACGAGTACATGCACCCCCTCGAGACCGCGAGCAACTTCAACGAGAGCATGTACTTCAACGTGTACGACGCTGCTGAACGCGTCGGCGGGTTCCTCCGCCTCGGCAACCGCGCCAATGAGGGCTACGCGGAGCTGACGACCTGCGTGTACCTGCCCGACGGTCGCGTGGCCTTCACGTTCCATCGGCCCGAGATCACCGACAACGACGCGTTCGACGCCGGCGGGCTGCATTTCGAGGTGATCGAGCCGTTCACGGCGCTCCGTGCCTCGTACCACGGCAAGGTCTGCCTGCTCGACGAGCCGCTCGAGATGGCCGATCCCCGCAAGGCGTTCACGGAGAATCCGTGGACCGATTGCGCGATCGAGCTCGACTACCGAGGAGTATCGCCGATGCTCGGTGGTGAGCCCGTGAACGACGACGGGTCGCCGATCACCGAGAACGCAGAGCAGGGCTTCGCTCGCGGGCACTACGAGCAGCACGTCGGGGCACGCGGCGTCATCCGAATCGGCGAGGAGGAATGGGCGGTCGACGGTTACGGGCTCCGCGACCATTCGTGGGGACCGCGCTACTGGCAGGCGCCGTGGTGGTACCGGTGGCTCACCGGCAACTTCGGCGACGAAGGCGGGTTCGTGATCTCCGTGATCGCCTCCCGCGACGGGTCGCGCCGTGTGGGTGGAGTCGTGCTCGAGGAAGGCGAGTACCACCACATCGAGGACGCGCAGATCGACACCGAATGGCGCACCGCCGACCTGTACCACCAGCAGATCCGGGCGCGGGCGCGCGCCGGCGGGCGCGACTACAAGATCGAGGGCACCGTGATGTCGCTGATCCCGCTGCGGAACCGGCGGACCTCACCCGATGGTGAGCACCTCGTCACGCGCATCTCGGAGGGCATGACGGAGTGGCGCTGCGACGGCAAGGTCGGGTACGGGCTGTCGGAGTACCTCGATCAGATCGTCGACGGACAGCCCGTCGGCGTCGCCGCCTGACGCGCGCCCGACCTGTGCTCCACGCCGAGGAGCGCCCGTACGCCCTCCCGCACGATGACGTTGTCGTCGGCGAGGAAGACGGTGATCGATTCGCCGCCCACGTCGCTCATTGAGCATCCTCCTCGCCGTTGCCACAAGGTGGGCCGGATCACGACCCGGGTGGTGCTGGCCCCACGCCGGCTGACCCGGCCTGCTCCCTCGATCCGGCGCGCCGACCGTCGTACCGTGCTCGCAGGCACGCCCCGAGGGGGGACCCTATGCGCATCGAGTCATCGGTCTTGTCCGTCTCCTGGATCCCGTCGGAGGCGGTGACCGGCCTGCCCAAGCAGGTGTTCGAGGTCGGGGTCACGCACTACGACGAGCCCCCGCCCGACGTGATCCCGCCCGACGACCCGGGCGGGCTCGAGGAGCTGCGCGCCGCGGGCCGGTTCCGGTTCGCCAACCGCCTCTCGGCGTGGGTCGAGGTGGAAGGCGGCCGCGTCGTGGACGCGGGTTACTCGGGGGGTGGGCGCATGGGCCTCACGACGGTGAGCGTCGTGGGCCGCAGCGCGATGTTCGAGCCGGTCGCGCTGCCCGACATCCGCCGCGACCCCGAGGTGCGAGGGACCGAGGCCCGCTTCGTGCAGACGACCGGCGGCCGCGCGCCGCTGCCCGCTCCCCGCCATGTCCGCCACCCGCCCTTCTGGCAGCTCAAGCCGCCCGACGTATGGACCACGCTCGGGCTGACGATCAGCGCCGACGGCACCTCCAGGTTCGAGCTCGTCGGGGCGAGCCAGTTCCCGCGGCACTGGATCTACGACGAACGGGGCCACCTCACCGCGAAGGCCGGTCTCGCGGACTTCAAGGAGTGGTACCGGCACGCGTTCGGCAAGCACACGCCCTGGGGCAAGCGCGACTCGAAGGCGCTGCTCACCGAGGTCGAGACCGCGCTCGAACGCCAGCTGTCGACGACGATCATGCGTGGCGGTGAGAAGCCGCAGATCCGCACGGTCAAGAAGGGGCGCGCGCTCGTCGAGCAAGGCGCGGCCGGCGACGAGCTGTACCTGCTGCTGGACGGCGTGCTCGACGTCGTGGTCGACGGCACTCCCCTCGCGGAGGTCGGCCCGGGCGCGATCCTCGGTGAGCGGGCGCTGCTCGAAGGCGGGCGGCGCACAGCGACACTCCGCGCGCTGACGAGGTGCCGCGTCGCGGTCGCGGAGGCGTCCCAGGTCGACCGGGGCGCACTCGAGGAGCTGAGCACCGGCCACCGGAGGGAAGAGCGCCCGTAGCCGACGCGTTCGCTATGTCGTCGTGGGCCGCTCGTCGTCGATCCACAGACCGGCACGGCGCCCTTCGAACATGTTGAGCGTCGCCACCACGTTGCCGTCGTCGACCAGCGCGAGCCCGACCTCCGCACCGTCCCCGTCGGCAGGGTCGTTGGCGAACAGCTCGACGGAGGTCGAATCGCGCGCCGACGGCCGTGCGTGCACGGTCACGTGCGCGAACCGCTCGTGCGCGCCGAGCACGATGCGCTCACGTCCGTCGTCGTCGACGACGACGACTCGGCGCGTCTGGATCTCCTCGGCAACCGCGTCGAGGAGTCGCACACCTTCGACTTCGAGCCAGCTCACACGCGCTTCCAGTCGACGAAGCAGCTGCGCCAGGTCGCCGTCCTCGCTCGGAGGCGGCGTGGGACGGTCGGTCATCTCGCCCCCCTTTCGTCGTGATCAGGGCTTCGACGGGGGAAGCGGCCGCCCACCGGAGACGGCGAGCGAACTACATCAAGGTAGTTCGGAGGTGTGACACTCATCGTCGGCCTCCCGCGCTTCTTGTCTCTGCTACTCATAAGTCTGTAGATCGTTACGTAGCGGACCGACAAGTTTGCCCGTGGTGGAGGGCGACCTGCAGCAGACCCTGGGTCGGAACCTGCGCGCGTACCGCCAGGCACGCGGCCTCTCGCAGGAGGCATTCGCCGACAGCATCGGCGTTCACCGCACCTACATGGGCGGGATCGAGCGCGGCGAGCGCAATCTCACGCTGAAGTCGGTCGAGCGACTGGCTCAGCACCTGCGTGTCTCACCTCTCGAGCTGCTCGCCCCCTCGAAGACGAAGGGCAGGCGCAGCGGCCGGTAGCGTCGGATCCCATGCGCTTCGCGACCTGGAACGTCAACTCGCTGAAGGCGCGTCTGCCCCGCGTCGAGGAGTGGCTCGAGTACGCACGACCCGACGTCCTCTGCATCCAGGAGACGAAGCTCACCGACGAGACGTTCCCGCAGCTCGCGTTCTCGGCGCTCGGCTACGAGTCGGTGCACCACGGACCGGGCCGGTGGAACGGCGTGGCCACGCTGTCACGCGTCGGGATCGACGACGTGTCCAGCGGCTTCGGCGACGGCGTGCTCGACCCGTACGAGGGCGACGCCCGGCTCCTCGCCGCCACGTGCGGCGGCATCCGCTTCGTCAACGTGTACGTGCCGAACGGGCGCGAAGTCGGCAGCGAGTTCTACGACCGGAAGCTCACGTGGCTCGGGTGCCTGTACGAGTTCGTCCGGTCGTGCACGAAGCCCGACGACCCACTCGTCGTGCTCGGGGACTTCAACGTCGCGCCCGAGGATCGCGACGTATGGTCGCCGGAGGCGTTCAAGGGGTCGACGCACGTCACGCCGCCCGAGCGAGAAGCCGTCGCGCGGCTGCAGGAGTTGGGGCTCGTCGACGCCTTCCGCGAGCTGTACGACGGCGACCGGCTGTTCACCTACTGGGACTACCGCCGAGGGGACTTCCACCAGCACAAGGGCATGCGCATCGACCTCGCGCTGGTCACGGAGCCCGTCGCGAAGCGGCTCCGGTGGGCGATCGTCGACCGCAACGCGCGGAAGGGCCAGCTTCCCTCCGACCACGCGCCGCTGGTGTTCGACCTGGACGACTAGCCCGTCGAGCATGTGACATCCGCGCGTCGTATACGACGCGCCGATGTCACATGCTCGGTACGGGGTGCAGCGTCGCCTCGCAGTGGAACGCCATCGCCTCGCCGACCGCAGCCATCTCGAGCGAGTACCAGAGCTCGTCGCCACGCCGCTCGAAGAATCTGCGGACACCGGTCACCGACTTCGCCGTCGGCGTCGCGGCGAGGCTCGTCGCCTCGAACTGGACGCGCGCGCCGGTCACTGTGCCGACGAGGACCTCGACGACGCCGGTCGGCTGGGCGATTACGAGCTCCGCCAGTCCGGACGCGCCGGGCCGGAGGTAGCCGCTCTCCATGTGCGACGGCGAGCCGTCGCTCGCCAGCCATGTGCGTTGGGTGTACGCGAGGTACGGCTTGCCGACGAAGTGGAACGACGTCTCCTCTCGGTACGTGAAGTCCGCGATCGTCGGGTACTCGCCGCGTCCGTCACCCGCCCAGTCCCCGACCAGCCAGCCGAGCGGCTCCAGCACGGTGGGGAGCGCTACGCCGATCGTCACGAGGTGAAGCCTCGCGCTGTGACCGCCGTCACCTCGACACGGGCGGTCCTCGAGCCCATGCTCGTGGCCATGTCGACCGTCGTCACGAACCCCTATCTCGCCGGCAACTTCGCGCCCGTCACCGACGAGCGCGACGACGCCGATCTCCCGATCACCGGCGCAATCCCTCCCCGTCTCGGCGGGTTGCTGGTGCGCAACGGGCCGAACCCGATCGCGCCGGATCCCGCGTCGTACCACTGGTTCCTCGGCGACGGGATGCTCCACGCGATCGAGCTGCGCGGTGGACGCGCTCGCTACCGCAACCGGTGGGTGCGCACCGACGCCGCGGCCCGGGCACTCGGTGAGGAGCCCGTGCCCGATCAGCCGGCCGAGTGCAACGACCTCGACGCGGTCTCGAACACGCACGTCGTCGCGCACGCAGGCCGCATCCTCGCTCTCGTCGAGTCCAGCCTGCCGAACGAGATGGGCACCGACCTCTCGACCGGCGGCCGCTTCGACTTCGATGGCCGGCTCCGCTCACCGATGACCGCGCACCCGAAGGTCGACCCGGTCACCGGGGAGCTGCATTTCTTCGGGTACGACGTGTTCGGCCCGCCGTGGCTCCGCTACCACGTCGCCGACGCGTCGGGCGCGCTCGTGCGGACGGAGCCGATCGACATCGCCGGACCGTCGATGGTGCACGACTTCCAGATCACCGAGCGCCACGTGGTGTGGCTCGACCTGCCAGTCGTGTTCGACTTCGACCTCGTCGGTGAGCGTCCGTTCCCGGCTCGCTGGATGCCTGAGTACGGCGCGCGCGTCGGCGTGATGCCGCGCGACGGCGGCAACGCAGACGTGCGCTGGTTCGAAGTCGAGCCTTGCTACGTGTTCCACCCGCTCAACGGCTACGACGATGGTGACACGGTCGTGGTCGACGTCGTCCGCCACGAGACGATGTTCCGGGACGACCGGTACGGCCCCGCGGACCGTCCGCCCCGCCTCGACCGCTGGTCGATCGACCTCGTGGCGGGCAAGGTGCGCGAGGAGACGCTCGACGACCGCCCGCAGGAGCTCCCGCGCGTCGACGAGCGTCGGGTCGGCAGACCGCACCGGTACGGCTACGCGCCGCGAGTGGGAATCGAGGAGAGCAGCTCGCCGGAGTTCAGGTCGCTGCTCAAGCACGACCTCCATCGGGGAGTGACCGACACACACGAGGTCGGTGCCGGACGCGCGGCGGGCGAAGCGGTGTTCGTCCCCGCGTCACCGGACGCGGGGGAAGACGAGGGCTGGGTGCTCGCAGTCGTGTACGACGCGACACGCGACACGAGCGACGTCGTCGTGATCGACGCGTCCGACTTCACGGGTTCACCGGTGGCGACCGTCCATCTCCCCCGGCGCGTACCCCACGGCTTCCACGGCTCCTGGGTCGCCGGCGCGTCGCTCGGCTAGCGATACCCTCCCCGCGTGGCGCACCGGCCGGCCGGCGCGGGATCGGCGCGCAGCCGCAGCCTCAACCTTTCGATCGCCCTGGTCGGCGTGCTGGTCCTCGTCGCCGGTGCGGCGATCGGTCTCGTGCTCGCGTTGCAGGACGACGACAGTGGCGGTGGCAACCGTTCGACGACCACCGCGGTTCTGCCGAACACTCCCGAGGGCTACGCCGACGCGTTGTACTCCGCCTGGAAGGCGAACGACCGGACTGCGGCCGGTCGCGTGGCATCACGCGAAGCGGTGGACGAGATCTTCGCCGTGGCCTATCAGCCGATCCAGACGAACAGCGGCCCGCAGGATCCGTACACGAAGGTGCAGCCGTGCGAGGGTGCGGCCGGCTCGGCGATCTGCACGTGGAAGGCCCAGGACGGGGCGACGATCTCGATGCAGGTCCGCAACACGACGGGCGGGCTCCCGATCCTCGTCGTCGGCGTGCAGCGCACCGGCGGTTGACGTCCGTCGGGCCGACGACGGCCGGGTTGGCGCCCAACTCTGACGGGATAAGTGTCACAGGCCCGGTGTACCGTCGAACACATGTTCGACGGACTGCTTCAGACCGCTGTCGCCGAGGCGGCTAGCGAGGACCGCTCCGCGTGGTCGCCCGCCGCTCGCTCGGCGAGGCTCCTAGACCTCCTGGAGGCGCGGGAGCGGCTCGAAGCCGAAGTGCTCAGGTGTGTCGGTGAGTGGGACGCAGCTGGGGCGTGGGCCGAGGACGGCGCGTGCAATCCCGTCGCTTGGCTTACGCATCAGAGCCGGCTGACCCGAGAGGATGCCGTGAAGCTGGTGCGCTCCGCTCGTCTCGTGCGCGATCACGACCAAACTCGCCAGGCACTCGCAGACGGCTCCGTGTCGACGGCGCATGTGGACCTGTTGGCCCGCGCCGCCAGACATCGCGAGGACGTGTACGCCCAGCACGAGGACGTGTTGATCGGCACGGCGGCGTCCACCAGCCCCGAGCCGTTCCGGAAAGTCGTCCAGCAGTGGCGGGTTGTTGCCGACCAGCAGATCGCGGACAGCGAAGCGAACGCGTTGTACCTGCGACGGCACTTACGGCTCTGGCGGACGTTCCCTGGCGCGCAGGCGATCGACGGCCGGCTCGATCCCGAAGGTGGCGCGATGGTCAGTGCTGCGCTCGCGGCGCTCGATCACCCCGATTCGAAGGACGCTGATCTGCCGCCCCGAACCCGGGCACAGCGGCTCGCCGACGCGCTGGTCGAGATGGCGGCGCACTCGCTCGCGTGCAAGCACAGTCGAGGCCGCTCGCCGGTTGGGCTCGACGTCATCGTCGACATCGACACGCTCGCCGGCGAGGCTCCATCGCCAGTTGGTGGGCGGTCCGAGATCGCGCACGTCGGCCCAGTCGCGCCAAGGACGATCCAGCGCCTGGCGTGCGACTCTGCGATCGGCCGGGTGATCATGCGCGGGAAGTCGGAGGTGCTCGACCTCGGCCGCCGCTCTCGGGTTCCCAGTGAACCCCAACGTCGGGCGCTCGTCTTGCGCGACGGAGGATGTGTATGGCCCGGGTGCCGCCGTCCGCCCGAGTGGTGCGACGCGCATCACCTTGTGCCATGGACCGACGGTGGCACCACAGACCTCGAGAACCTCGTGCTCCTTTGCCGCCGACACCACGTCGCCTGCCACGAGGGCGGCTGGCAACTCACTCGAGCGCCTGACGGTCATCTCCTTGTCGAACGCGCTCCACCGCTCGCCGCGTAAGAAGCGTCGCTCTCCTCGGTCATCTACTCGTATCGCCCCACCGCTGGCGGTCGGTGACCGAGATCAGCGCGGGTCGCGGCGCATGAACCACTCGGTCACGCCGTGGTGGTCGACCTCCTCGACCACCACGTAGCCGGCACGGCGGTAGAAGACGACGTTTCCCGGCTTGTCGGTCTCGAGCCAGGCAACCTCGCCGTCGGCATCGAGGCGCTCGTTGAGCGCGTCCATCATCCGCGCGCCGACCCCGTGGCCCTGCAGCACCGGCTCCACGCTCACCGGGCCGACGTGCCAGTGGCGTTCGTCGAGGTCGTGGCCGCTGTACAGCGCCCACACCGACTGGGCACGCGAGGGGTCACCGGGACCGCCGATCTCCGCGGGCATGGTGCGAAGGTCATCGGGGGTCACGTGGCCGATGCACGCACCCGGTGCTGACGCCGCGGCGATGCCGACCACGTGGCGTCCCAGGAACGCGGCGAGCTGCGGATCCGGCATGCCGTCGACGAAGCCCACGAACAGGTCGAGGCTCGCGCTGACTCGGGTGAGCACGTCGTCGCCGTAGACCCAGCGCGACGTCGGGTTGTCCGACAGCGCACGACCGGCGATCGCGCCCGCGGCGCCCCGCTCGGCGGGCGTCGCGACGGGCCGGACCGCGACCTCCATGGTCGAGGGAGGCATGGTCGAAGGAGGCATGGTCGAGGCCGCTACTTCTTCGCCTTCAATGCCTCGATCAGCTTGGGGACGACCTTGTGGACGTCGCCGACGACGCCGAGGTCGGCGACCGAGAAGATCGGCGCCTCGCCGTCCTTGTTGATGGCGACGATGTTGTCGGAGCCCTTCATGCCGACGAGGTGCTGCGTCGCGCCGGAGATCCCGAGCGCGATGTACAGCTTCGGCTTGACGGTCTTGCCCGTCTGACCGACCTGCTTCGCATACGGCACCCAACCGGCATCGACGATGGCGCGGGATGCCCCCGACGCGCCGCCGAGCACCTTGGCCAGCTGCTCCACGAGCGGCTCGTACGCCTCGGCGCTCCCGAGCCCGCGTCCGCCCGACACGACGATCGTCGCGTCCTCGAGCTTCGGTCCCTCGCGCTCCTCGACGTGGTGCTCGAGCACCTTCGCCTCGCCGGCCCGGCCGGTGTCGACGCCGTCGACCTTGACAACTTCAGCCGCGCTACCACCGCCGGGCTCGGCCGCGAACGACTTCGGGCGGATTGCCGCGAGCCACGGCTTGTCGCTCTTGAACTCGGTGTCGACGAGCGTCGTGCCGCCGAAGATCGAGCTCTGCACCTTCACCGTGTCGCCCTCGACCGTCATCGCGGTGCCATTCGTGAGCACCGGCCGGTCGAGCTTGGCCGACAGCCGGCCGACCGCGTCACGGCCGTCGTACGTCTGAGCGAACAGCACGAGGTCGGGCTGCTCCGACTCGACGAGCCTCGCCAGCACGGCCGCGCCGACGACGCCCGACAGCGCGTCGCCCCTCTCCACCGCGTGCACCTTGGTGGCGCCGTGCTCGCCGAGCGCGCCGGCGAGCGTGTCGGCGTTCGAGCCGATGTATACCGCTTCCACCGTGTCGCCAATCTCACGCGCCTTGGTCAGCAGCTCGAGCGTGCTCGTGTGCGGCTTGTCTGGGTCCTCGCCGTCGGCTTCGGCGTACACCCACACCTTCCCGATGCCCATCTCAGATCACCTTCTCAGATCACCTTCTTCTCAGATCACCTTCAGCTTCTCGAGGAACGCAACGATCTGCTGGTGGGCCTCACCGTCGTCCTCGATCTTCTCGCCGGCCTCGCGCGGCGGCGCGGCGTCGATCGACGTGATCTCCTGGCGCGCGCCGGGCCAGCCGACGTCGTCGTTCGTCAAGCCGAGGTCACCGACACCCGCCTCGTCGACCGGTTTGTTCTTCGCGGCCATGATCCCCTTGAACGAGGGGTAGCGCGGCTCCACGACACCGGCGGTGACGGTGACGACCGCGGGCAGGCTCGACTCGACGACGTCGTAGCCGGCCTCGGTCTGGCGTTGAATCGTCACCTTGCCGTCGCCGATCTCGACGTGCTTCGCGAACGTGAGCGACGGCCACCCGAGCAGCTCGGCGACCTGTGCGGGCGTCGTCCCGGTGTAGCCGTCGGTCGACTCGGTCGCGGCGAGCACGAGGTCGACGTCGCCGGCTCGCTCGATCGACTTGGCGAGCACCTTCGCCGTCCCGAGCGAGTCGCTGCCGAGCAGCGCCTCGTCCGAGACGAGGATCGCCTTGGCTGCGCCCATCGCGAGCGCGGTCCGGAGCCCCGAGACCTCCTTGTTCGGGGCCATCGACACGAGCGTGACCTCGCCACCACCCGCCTTGTCGACGAGCTGGAGGGCCATCTCGACGCCGTAGCTGTCGGACTCGTCGAGGATGAGCTTGCCCTCGCGCTTGAGGGTCTTGGTATTCGGGTCGAGCTCGCCCGGCGTCGCCGGGTCCGGGATCTGCTTCACGCAGACGACGACATGCATGGTCACTCCGCAGTTGTGGATTGCGGGCGAGATTCTTGCCTCCCACCGGCTCCGCCGTCGAAAGGAGGAGGAGTCGAAAGGAGCAGGAGTCGCAAGAAGGGCGAGTCGAAAGGAGGGGGAGAGGAGCGCGGCATACGGTTGGTGGATGGCGAGCCGCGTCGATCGCGCCGATGTGCTGGTCGTCGGAGCAGGGCCGGCCGGTGTGGCCGCGGCGCTCGGGGCGAAGACGCGCGGTCTCGACGTCGTCGTCGTCGACAAGGCGACGTTCCCCCGCGACAAGACGTGCGGCGACGGGCTGACAACCGGCGCCTTGCGACTGCTGGAGCGGCTCGGCGTCGACGTGCCGTCGATCACCGGTTCGGCCACCGTGCGCGAGACGGTGCTCGTCTCGCCGTCGGGCCGGCAGGTCACACTGCCGCTTCCGAACGGCGGTGTGCACTCCGCCGTCGTACCACGCCTGGAGCTGGACGCCGCGCTCGTGGCTCGCGCCCGCGAAGCCGGCGTGCGCATCCGCGACGCGTGCCCGCTGACCGAGCTCAGCGCGCAGGGCGACCGTATGGAGGCGCGCCTCGGCGACGACGGCGACAGGATCACCACGCGATTCGTCGTCGCAGCCGACGGTCACTACTCGGCCACCAGGCGGCTCGCCGGACCATCGGCACCTGCCGACGTCGGAACATGGCACGCGGCCCGGCAGTACTTCGCTCGCGTCGACGACCCGCGCCAGTGGGTGCTGTTCGAGCCCGATCTGCTCCCGGGGTACGCGTGGGTGTTCCCGCTCCCGGGCGGGCGGGCGAACGTGGGCTTCGGTGTGCTGCGAGACGGTCGCAGCGGCGGTGCGCTGAAGCGGCTGTGGTCGAGCGTGCTGGCTCGCACTTCGCTGCGTGCCGTGCTCGGCAGCGAGGCGCAACCGGAAGCGCCGTACCGGGCGTGGCCGATCCCCGCGTCGTACGACCCACGCCGGCTCACGGCGGGACGCGTGCTCTACGTCGGCGACGCGGCCGCCGTCGTAGACCCCATGACCGGCGAAGGCATCGCGCAGGCGCTCGAGAGCGGGATGCTCGCGGCGGAGGCAATCGCGCGAGGCGGCGAGCCGGATGTCGTCGCCGCTCGGTATCGCCGCGCCGTCCACGTCTCGTTGGGGCGCGACCTCCGGTTCGCGGGCGCGCTGCAACGGCTGTTGCGTTCGACACTGGGTGCGCGCGCGGCAATCCGCGCCGCGGGGCTGACGCCGTGGACCCGGCGCAATTTCGCACGGTGGATGTTCGAGGACTACCCGCGCGCGCTGCTGCTGACTCCGGACCGTTGGACGCCCGGGGTATTCACGCCCCCGGGCACCTTCTCGACCAGCGAGCCCATCGGATAGGAACGGCGCCGGGAATGGTTGCGAGCGGCGACGGACCGTAGGCGCCCGGCCTACGCTCGCAGCATGATCGACTTCACGCTGCCTCCCGACGTCGAGGAGACCCGCCGCCGCGTCCGCGAGTTCATGGACACCGAGGTGCGGCCGGCCGAGGAGAAGCTCTACGCGAACGCAGCGAACGGCGAGCCCGAGCGTCGCGACGTCGTCGCGACGATCATCGAGCTGCGCCAGAAGGCGAAGGAGTGGGGCGTGTGGCTGCCCCACATGCCCAAGGAGTGGGGTGGCCTCGGGTTGAGCATCACGGCGATGGCGTTCGTGTCGGCCGAAGCGGCGCGCACGACCTTCGGCCCGTTCGTGCTCAACGCGCAGGCACCGGACGAGGGCAACCAGCACACGCTCCTGCACCACGCGACCGACGAGCAGAAGGAGCGGTACCTCCGCCCGCTCCTCGAGGGGCGCGTGCGGTCCTGCTTCGCGATGACCGAGCCCGAAGTGGCCGGCTCCGACCCCACCGGCATCCGCACGACGGCAGTGCAGGACGAGTCGACCGGCGAGTGGCTGGTCAACGGGCACAAGTGGTTCATCTCCGGGGCGCGCGGCGCGTCGTTCGCCATCCTCATCGCCAAGACCGATCCCGACGCCGACCCGCCGCAGGCGTCGAACACCGCGTTCATCGTCGACCTCCCCGCGCAGGGATGGGAGGTCGTGCGCGACGTCGAGACGATGGCAGGGCACGGCAACCACTGCGAGATCCGCATCACCGACCTGCGCGTCCCCGATGCGAACATTCTCGGCGGGCGCGGCAACGGTCACCTGCTCGGGCAGGCGCGTCTCGGACCGGCGCGGCTCGCACACTGCATGCGCTGGATCGGCCAGATCGAGACCGCACTCGAGATGCTCGTCGACCGGGCCGAGAAGCGGCAGCTGCACGGCGCGCCTCTCGCCGAGAAGCAGGCAATCCAGTGGATGATGGCCGACTCGGCGATGGAGCTCTACGGCGCGAAGCTGATGGTGCTGCACGCGGCGTACAAGATCGAGCACGGCCTCCCGTTCCGGCAGGAGGTCAGCTTCGCCAAGCATCACGTCGCGAACACGCTGTGGCGCGTCGTCGACCGCGCGATCCAGGTGCACGGCGCACTCGGCTACTCGACCGACACGCCGCTCGAGCGGATGCTGCGTCACGCGCGCTCGGCCCGACTCGTCGACGGAGCCGACGAGGTCCACCAGGCACTCATCGCCCGCAACGTGCGCGCCGCGTACGCCGACACGGGATCACTGCGCGCCGCCACCGGCGATCTCGATCTGTAGTCCCGGATCCCCCACGCCGTAGACTGGCTCGATGGCCGTCGAGGTTCGCGACCTCTTGCCCACACCGCACTGGTCGACCGACATCCCGCTCGACACCCCGCACACGCGGTTGCCGGTGCTCGAGGAGCGGGGCTTCGTGGTGTTGCGCGACGTCGACCCGCCGATCCCCGACGAGGAGTTCCGGTCCCTCGAGTACATGGACTGGAAGAGCGGCGGCGACACGAACTTCGCGCCGGTCGCGACCGCGGACGGGCAGCTCGACTGCCGGGGCTTCTGGAAGCCCGGCGACGAAAGGCCCGACAAGGGCGGCAAGTGGACGGTCAACGCGCCGAATTGCCCGTCGATCGTCGAGCAGGTCGAGCGGGTCGAGGCCGACTTCGGGCGGGTGCGCGTGATCAAGCTCGAGCCACAGGGCTACGAGGAGTCGTTACGGCACATCCACCGCGACGACAACAACCGGTTCAATCCCGATGGCGACGGCTGGGTCGTGCGGTCGTGGATCGAGCTCACCGACTTCCCCGACAGCTTCATGGTGCTCATGGAGCAGGGTGACGACGGCCTGCCCGACCCGCGCACGGAGGTGCACGTGCCGCTCCACCGTGGGTCACGCTTCGTCGTCGACACGCAGCGGCTCTGGCACGTCGTGTGCCACCCCGCCGGCGGCACCAGGTACGCGCTGATCAGCTCGTTCGAGAGCGGGCCGGCACTCGAGGCCTGGATCGGGGCGAACCTGCCCTAGCTCGCCGCGCGTCAACCCGTTCCGGTCAGGCGCGCGAGCAGCGCGGCGTCGTCGGGTAAGAGTCCCGCCGCCGGGAGACGGCGCGCGAACTCGAGCCACTCCGCATGCGTGGCTGCTGCGTCGTGAAGTCGCCGCCGTGCCTCGTCGACGCGCCCCGCCTTGGCCAGCAGCACCGCCTGCCAGAATGTCGGCTCCCGATTGTCGCCCAGCGTGTGCTGCGCGGCGTCGAGCTCGGCGAGGGCTCCCTCGAGCGCCTCCCGCATCGACTCGTCGATTGTGGGTGCGAACAGCAAGCCGCTTTCGAACACGCCCGTCATCCGTCCGGCCGCACGCGCGAACTCCACGAGCCGCCGGAGCTGGCCGAGTGGATCCGGATGATCGTCGACGCGAAGGTCGAGCTGGACTCCTTGCCACGGCGCGTCGGAGCGCTCACCTCCGACGACGAGGATCGCGGCGGATTGACGACCGCGTGCGTCACCGCCCCGGGCCTCGGCCGCGTCGAGCGCGGCAAGGAGCCGATCCGCGAGGTCGCCGCTCGCCGCGGCGAACGCATCCGTCATCGCGTCCCACGTGCCGTCCCGTAGGAGCATGTTCCCTTGCGCGGACGCGTTCGCGGCCTGCGAGTGCCCCGCCTGGGCGACACACCCGGCGCCCGTGTGCGTCCCGAGCTCACCCCGGGCGTCGATCATCGCGACCTGCCGAAGCATCTCGAGCTCGTCGTCGGCAACGAGCCGGCGCAGCGCCTCGGATGCCACCACGCCGTCACGCATCAGCGCGAGCCCACGCGGGCCGTAGGCCGGCTCCGCGACGGACTGGGTCGCGACCGCGCCGACGCCGGCCTCGGCCCAGGGCACGACCGTGCCCGCCGCGAAGTAGTGGGACTGCACCGCGACGCCGAGCGCGCCGGTCTCGGTGTCGCGGGCAACGATCGAATAGGTCATCGGTCCTCCTGAGCGACCAGTCCCTCGAACACGATCGTGCAGATCGCCGCGACGATCCCCTCCGCGGTCAGCGGCCCTTCCGGGCGGTACCACTCGACGACCGAGTTCGACATGCCGAACACCAGTCGGGTCACCAGCGCCGGATCGAGATCGGCGCGCACGTCGCCTGCCGCGCGGGCCTCCGTCACGATCGCCGTGACGATACGGTCGAACTCGCGCCGACGCTCCAGCGCCCAGCGCTCGGCCGCGGTGTTGCCACGCACGCGCAACAGCAGCGCAACCTCGGCCGGCTGCTCGGTCATGATCTCGACCGTGCGGCCGATCACGGCTCGCAACCGGTCGACCGCGGGACCGGTGCTGCACGCGGGCTCGTCGAGTGCCGCGAACAGCGCGTCGAGCGCACGGCGGATCCCGCGCTCGAGCAGCTCTTCCTTTCCCGTCACATGGTGATAGATACTCGACTTCCCCAGGCGCGCCGCACGCGCGATGTCGCTCATCGACGCGCCGTCGTATCCTCGCTCCAGGAACACACGGACGGCGACGTCTACGAGTCCGTCGGCGTCGTAGGCAGCGCGCACGACGTGTCAGCCGGCTCCGTCGGTCCCGGGCCCGGCGAGATAGGTGCGCTCGAGCTCGCCGATGCGGTCCAGGATCTCGGCGGCCGTTCCCTCGAGCGCGACGCGTCCTCGTTGCAGCACGTACACACGATCCGCGAGGGCCAGCGCCTGACGCGCGTGCTGCTCCACGAGGAGGACACCGATCCCCCGTCCGGCGGCCTGGCGCACCGCCTCGAGGAGGCGCTGCACCACGATCGGCGCGAGGCCGAGCGACAGCTCGTCGGCGAGCAGCACCTCGGGCTCGCACGCGAGCGCACGGGCCAGCGTGAGGATCTGCTGCTGCCCGCCCGAGAGCAGACCGGCCTTGCGCTTGAGGTGCGGCTCGAGCTCGGGGAAGAGCTCGAGCGCGCGCTCCGGCGGGCCGTCACCCACGCGCAGGTTCTCGGCCGCGGTCAGTCCCATGAACACGGACCGGTCCTCGGGCACGTACGCGGCGCCGAGGCGGGCGCGGCGGTGCAACGGCGCCGTCGTCCGTGACCCCTTCCACCTGACCTCGCCCGCGAGCGGGCGTAGGGCACCGACCAAGGTCTTCAGGGTGGTGGTCTTGCCGGCCCCGTTCGGGCCGAGGAGCGCGACGATCTCTCCGGATCGAACCTCGAGATCGAGGTCACGGACCGCGGCGAGCGCGCCGTACCCGGCCGAGAGCCCGCGTGCCTCGAGCACCGCCGTCATGCGTCACTCGGTTTGCGACTGACGGCCGCCCGAGCGCGACCCGGGACCGGTCCGCCCTGTCCGTCGGGAGTCTCGTCACCCGGCGCGCCGAGGTACGCGGCGACCACCGCAGGGTGCGTGCCCACCTCGACGGGCGAGCCCTCGGCGATGACTCGACCGAAGTCGAGCGCCACGATGCGATCGCACACCCTCATCACGAGGGCGACGTCGTGCTCGACCAGCAGGATCGCGAGCTTCCATTCCGACGCGAGGCGGCGCACCAGCTCACCGAGCTCGGTGGTCTCGCGCTCGTCGAGTCCCGCCGCCGGCTCGTCGAGCAACAGGACCGACGGCTGCGTCGCGACGGCGCGCGCGATGCCGACGAGGCGACGCCGCCCGTACGGCAGCTCGCCCGGACGCCGATCCAGATCCGCTTCCAGCCCGAACTCGCGGAGGGCTGCGATGGCGGTGCTCTGCAACGGCGGACTCCCGGGCCATACGAGGTCGGTCACGTACGCGAGCGGGTCCCGCCGATCCGAAGCCGTCCGAAGGTTGTCGCGCACGCTCATGTCCTCGAACAGCTCGAGCGACTGGAACGAGCGCGCGATCCCGGCGCGCGCTCGACGTCGCGCGGACCAGCCGTCGATCGGCGCGTCGTCGAGGAGCACGCGACCCTCTTGCGCACGGGTGAAGCCCGTGACCACGTCGATCAGCGTGGTCTTGCCCGCACCGTTCGGGCCGATCAGCCCGACGACTTCGCCCGGGTGAACCTCGAGTGACACGCCGTCGACGGCGACCACGCCACCAAAGCGGACCCGGATCTCGCTGACGCGCAGGGTCGACGGCTGGATCTCCTCGCGCACGACGTCAGGTAGTGGCGCCGGCGACGGTTCGGGCCGCGACAGCATCCTGCCGACCGCTCGCAGGGCTGCCGCAACGTCGCGCGACATGCGACTCGCGACGCCGTCCGGGAACATGACCACGGTGGCGATCAGGACGACGCCCGAGAGCACGATGATCCACTCGTCGCTGATGCTGAGCAGCTCGCTCATCATGTAGGCGATCGCGCCACCCACCGCGATCGCGCCGCCGAACAGCGCGCCACCGATGAAGCCGATCCCGCCGATCACCGCCTGCACGACGACCTGGATCGAGTTGAAGAGGTTGAACGGGGTGAACAGCACCGAACGCGTGCGGAACGCGAGCAGGATGCCGCCCAGGCCGGCGATCGCGGCGGCGAGCCCGAACGCATAGAGCTTGGCCCCGACGACGCTGATGCCCAGCGATGCGGCCGCCCGCTCGTTCGCCCGCACCGCGATCAAGCGGCGCCCCGCCCGTCCCCGACGAAGATTCGCGACCGCGAGTGCCGCGACCGTGAAGAGCGCGAAGCAGAAGATCGCGTAGCGCCTCGGATACTGCACGGGATCGAGATCGAGCCCCAGGAAGTCGGGAGGGCGCACGACGGTGCCCTCGAAGCCGCCGGTGTAGTCGGGGTTCCCGAGCACGACGCGCTCGATGATCAGTGCCAGCCCGAGCGTCGCGATCGCGAGGTTGACACCTCGCGTGCGGAGGGCCGGGAGCCCGACGAGGAGCCCGACGGGGATCGCGCCGAGTACACCGAGGAGCAGCGCGATCTCGAAGTCGACGTGGCCGAGGCTGAACAGCTGGAGGACCTCGCCGCCCGCCGCGAGCCGGGCCGCGATGTACGCGCCCACGCCCGCGAGCGCATATTGGGCGAGCGACAGCTGACCCGCGTACCCGGTGACAACGACGAGGGACAGACAGATGGTCGCGGCGATGATCGTCGTGGTCGCCGAGTTGACCCAGTTCACGTGCACGCCGCCGTAGCCGACGAAGCCGGCTCCGTTCAACGCGACGAATACAACGGCCAGGGCAACGGTGAGGGGGATGGGCCGAACCCGGCCCGTGCCGATCGACGGCATCCGCTCGAGCACATGGCTGCGCAGCGGCAACGCCCGCCCGCGCAGGATCAGCACCGCGATGATCACCATGAACGGGACCGACTTCGACCAGCCGGGCGCCTTCATGAAGTCGGGGATCCAGTCGGCACCGCTCGTCAGCTCCGACTCGATGATCCCGATCAGCACACCACCGACGAAGGTCAGCGGGAACGACGAGAAGCTCCCCACGAGCGCAGCCGCGAGCGCCGGGACCAGAAGGAGTGCCACCTGGTTCACCGACAAGCCGATGATCGGGATGACGAGGATTCCCGCGAGGCCGGCGAGACCGGCGCCGAGCGCCCAGTTGGCGGTTGCGACGACGTCGGGTGAACGACCGAGTGCGGCCGCGACCTCTTGGTTCTCGGCGACGGCCCGGGTGACGAGCCCGAAGCGCGTGTACCGGTAGACGGCCCACAGCCCGACGCTCAGCACCGCGGCGATCCCGAGCAGCCAGAGCCGGTCGGCGCTCACCGAGATGTCGCTGGCGGGCCGCCACGGATCGGCGGGGAGGAACGACTTCACGAACGTCTGCTTGCCGCCGTAGCGGATGATGAGGCCACCCTGGAGCGCGGTCAGCACGCCGAGCGTGGCGACGAGACGCGTGAGCGGCGAGGCGTTGCGCAGCTGGCGCATGACGAGCAGCTGTGTCAGCGCACCGATCACGCCGGCGACGACCACGCCGAGCACGACGGCCGCCCATGTCGGCCAGCCCCCGTCGAGTGCCTCGATGTACGCGAAGGCGCCGACCGCCGCCATCGCCCCGTGGGCGAAGTTGAGGACCCCCGACCCGCGGTAGACGAGCACGATGCCCTGCGCCGCGAGCGCGTAGATCGCCCCGAGACCGAGGCCGAGCAGCGCGAACTTGAGGAACTCGGTCATGACCCGGTGAACCTCGGCGTGCGCTTCTCTTGGAACGCGGAAATGCCCTCCTGGTAGTCGCTCGTGCGCGAGGCGTCACCCTGAGCCGCCGCCTCGGCGCGCAGCACGTCGGCGAAGGCGAGACCCTCGTCGGCGATGCGACGTACGAGCCGCTTCGACGCCATGAACGCGGCCGTCGGGCCCGCGGCGACGGCGTTCGCCATCTGACGCACACGAGCCAGCAGGTCGGCACGAGCGACGCTGCGGTTCACGATCCCCCACTCCGCCGCCTCACGCCCGGACAGCAGCCGGCCCGTGTACACGAGCTCGAGCGTGCGGTGTGCCCCGATCCGCCGCACGAAGAAGTCGTGAGCACCCGAGTCGAGCACTGCCCCGATGCGCGCGAACGGCGACCCGATGCGCGCGTCGTCGGCCACGTACACGACGTCACACGCGAGCGCGAGGCCCAGTCCCGTGCCGAGCGCGGCTCCGTGCACGGCTGCGAAGGTCGGAGCCGGGAAGTCGGCGAGCCGCGCGACCGCCGGGTTCAGCGACCCGTTCAGGATCGCCTCACCGTCTTCATTGGCCGGATCGGCCTCGGCGAGATCGCGTCCGGCGCAGAAGCCACGTCCTTCGCCCCGAACGATCAGCGCGCGCACACCGGCCTTCTCCGCGGCATCGAGCCGCGCGTGCAGGTCCGCGACCAGGGCGGCGTTGACGGCGTTCATCTTGTCGGGCCGGTTCAGCACGAGCTCGCCCAGCGCGTCGTCGACCTGGAGCAGGACCGTGTCGCCGGGGCTACTCGTCATACGGCCGGCGCTCCTTGGCGGTGAGGATCTTGAGCTGACTCGCGCAGACCGTCTCGCCGTTCTGGTTGAGGATGTCCCAGCGGTACGTGACGACTCCGGTCTTCGGGTCGCGATCCTCCTTCTCGAGCACCTCGATCTCGAGATGGATCGTGTCGCCGATCCACGTAGCCCGCGGATAGCGCAGCTTGTCGGTCCCGTAGTTCGCGAGGATCGTCGTCGCGTCGGCCGGTACCCCGAGGCCGGTGCCGATGGCGAACACCATGATCCCGGGGGCGACGCGCTGGCCGAACATCGAGCGCTCGGCTGCGACCTTGTCGACGTGCGGGTAGTACCAGTCGCCGGTCAGCGCACACCAGCTCACGATGTCGGTCTCGGTGATCGTGCGTCCGCGCATCCGCTGCGCGTCGCCCCCCCGGAGCTCGTCGAACGTGCGGAAGAGCAGGAATCGGTCCATCGCCTCGGCCCGGCCCCTCCCGACCGACCGTACGGTCGGGCTAGGGCGCACACTCTAGGTCTGCCTCTCGTGGCCCTGCCGGGGCCGCCGCCCCCATCCTTCTCCAAACATTGACGCCACGACGAGTTTCCGTAGAATGACGCCCGTTCTCGGAGGCTGCCGAGGGGGGTCCACGGTGATTCGTTCACGGGTTCGCGTGCTCGCCGCGCTCACGGTCGTGGTCGGACTGGGAATCGCGACGTCGGGGAGCCCCGCCTCGGGCGCGCCCGACCGCGCCACTCGCGCACCCAAGTTCACCGGCGAACCCGTGACGGTCGCCACGATGGGCGAGTTCGACGTGCCGTCGGCGGGCACGAAGAACCCCGAGTGGCCCGGCGCGGTGCAGGCCCGCGCGAAGGAGATCAACAAGGGCGGCGGGCTGAAGGACGCGAACGGTGACACCCACGAGCTCAAGGTCGTCGTCTGCAACGCCGCCCTCGATCCCAACAAGGCGGAGCAGTGCGCGCGCGACGCCGCCGAAGCCAAGGTCGCGGCGGTGATCGGGATCAACTCGAGCGAGGAAGGGCAGATGCTGCCGATCCTCGCCGACGCCGGGATCCCCGTGATCGCCCCGGTGCCGGTCGACCCGGCCGCGACCACGAACAAGGTCTCGTTCCCCATCACCAGTGGCGTGCCCGGCGCGTTCATCGCGATGCCGGAACTGCTCGCGGAGAAGGGTGCGAAGAAGATCAGCTTCATCTATCCCGACATCCCCGGCGCGGCCGCGGCGAAGCTCTTCGTGGACCTCGGGGTCAAGAAGGGCGGTGCCGAGGACGGCGGCAGCGTTGCCGTCGCCCCCGACGCCACCGACCTGACGCCGGCGATCGAGGCGGCGACGAAGGACGGGAACGACGGCGTGATCGCGTTCCTCCTCGGTGACACCCAAGGCACGCTCTTGCAGACCGCCAAGCAGCAGGGCGTGGACGCGAAGCTCGTCACTGCCACCCCGTTCCTGACCCCGCAGCTGCTGAAGGACCTCGGCGACGTGACCAACGGGCTGCTGGTCGTCGGCACCACCGTCCCGATCACGACCAAGACCAAGGGCGGGCAGCAGTTCTCGAAGGACATGAAGGCCTTCGACAAGAAGCTGCCGCGGACCGACCTCGCCGCCCAGAACTGGCTGGGAACCTGGGTGTTCGAGCGCGTTGCCGAGACGCTGGCCGAGATCAACGCCGCCACCGTGCTCGACGGTATGGGCAAGATCGACAACATGGACATGGGTGGCCTGACGCCGCCGCTCACGACGACCAAGCCGTTCACGAGCAGCAACTCGACGGTGGCGGCAGTCCTGCCGCGGCTCTACAACCCGACGGTGGTCTACGCGACGATCAAGAACGGCAAGGTCTTCCTCGTCGGCAAGAAGAGCGACCCCTTCGTCAACCCGTTCCCCTAGGCCGACCCGCCGAGGACCGGTCGCTCGTACTCGTCCCCGATTACTTCTAGGGATTAATTCTACAATTGATAACCTTGAAGGAGCGTTGATTGTAGACTAATGTCGGAGACGTGAAGTTCGGCGTCTTCTACGAGCTCCAGGTCCCGCGCCCGTGGGACGCCGAATCGGAGCACCGCGTCTACAAGGAGGCGCTCGAGCAGATCGAGCTCGCCGACCGTCTGGGCATCGACTACGTGTGGGAGGTCGAGCACCACTTCCTCGAGGAGTACTCGCACTCGAGCGCGCCCGAGGTCTTCCTCGCCGCGGCGTCCCGATGCACCTCGCGCATCCGCCTCGGGCACGGGATCGTCCAGCTGCCGAGTCGCGTGAACCATCCCGCACGTGTCGCCGAGCGCATCGCGGCGCTCGATCTCGTGTCGGACGGACGCGTCGAGTTCGGCACCGGCGAGTCGACGGGCGCGGTCGAGCCGGGCGCATTCGGGATCGACCTGGAGACCAAGCGCGATCAGTGGCGCGAGTCGCTCGATGCCGTCACGCGCATGTTCGTGGAGGAGCCGTTCGCCGGCTATCAGGGGAAGTGGCTCGAGATGCCGGTCCGCAACGTGGTCCCGAAGCCATTGCAGAGGCCGCACCCTCCGCTCTGGCTGGCGTGCCCGCGTCCCGACGTCATCCCGGTTGCCGCGTCCAACGGCCTCGGCGCGCTGTGCTTCTCGATGTTGATCGAGCCGGAGCAGGCCCGCGCCTGGGTCGACGGCTACTACGACGTGCTCGAGTCGGACGAGTGCGTTCCCGCAGGCTTCGCGGTGAACCCCGAGCTGGCGGTGGTCACGTCGCTGCTGTGCCATCGAGACGAGCAGACCGCGCTCGACCGCGGCCTCGACGGCTCGCATTTCCTCAGCTACACGCTCCTGCACTACTACGCGCACGGCGACACGCACGACCACGGCCGATCCCGCCTCTGGGACGACTTCCAGCACGATCGTCGCGAGAGCGGCTTCGACCGCAAGCTCTTCGACGACGCCGAAGGTCGACTCGCCGCGACGTACGACCGAGACGACAAGTACGCGCTGCGCGGCGCCATCGGCACTCCCGACCAGGTTCGCGACTTCCTCCGCCGCTACGAGGACGCCGGCTGTGACCAGGTGATCCTGTTCAGCCAGGTCGGGCGGACCCGCCACGAGGACGTCTGCGAGTCGCTCGAGCTGTTCGCGAGCGAGGTGCTCCCGGAGTTCGCCGAGCGTGACGAGGAAGCCTCGAAGCGGAAGGCGGAGCGCCTGGGCCCGGCCGTCGAGCGCGCGCTCGCCCGCCGCGAGCCCGCGCGCACGATGCCCTGATCCCGGCCTCTCTCGTCAGCCGGACCTGTCGGTCTCCCGGAACCACGCCTCCGCGTCAGGGAGCCACTGCGACGTCTTCTCGTCGAAGAGCGCCTTGGCACGGGTGCCGATCCAGTTCGGCGGCAACAGCTCCGCAGGCAAGACCGGGTCGTAGAACGCGAAGCGGCGCCACTCGTGCACGAGGCGGGTCTGCGCGACGAACGCGGCGGCCGAGCTGCGCGGGCGGACCGCGCGGAACTCCCGCATGAACGCCCGGTAGCGAGCCTCGAGCTCCGCGATGTCCCAGGCCTCGGCGACCATCTCCGACTCGAGCCCGATCTTGCCGAAGCGCGACACGAACGACACCGACCGCGGCGGTGGCTCGAGCTCCGAGAGGATGCGGCTCGCCTCGGCCTCGAGGTCGACGTGCGGCGTGATCCACGTTCCCTGACCCAACGAGCCCAAGCCGGCCCACGTGAGGCGCCGTCGCAGGCGGTGCCCGAGCGCGCGTTGCTCCTCCGGGACCGTGACGAACAGGACGAGCCACTGGCCGTCCCAGTCGGTGCGGGCGCTGCCGAACGAGTTGATGCGCGCGGTGCCGTCGATGCAGCGCTGCATGCCCGCGGGCGTCAGCCGCCACCGGACACGACGGCCGTCACGCTCCCGCTGGAGCCAGCTGTCGGCAGCGCTGCGCGCGAGCGCCTGGCGCGCCGCCTTCTCCTCGATGCCCAGCAGCGCGAGCGCCTCGACGATGGTCTGCGTCCATGCCGCGCCACCGGCCGGGTACACGAACTCTCCGAGCACGGTGTTGAGCAACGACCGCGCGCTCTCGCCGGTGCGGGGCCGGGCGTGTGGCGTCGACGGTGGCGGCAGGCGGCGGCGCGATGCCGACGTGCGGGGAGGTGACATACCCATTCCTCGTCGAGAAGCTGACGTTCTACAGAATAGGTCTGACCTGTACGGAAACTGTATTGACAGGCGCGCGAACGGCCTCTAGGTTCGCACGCCGCTGCGGGCGTGAGGGGGAACCATGCCGACGCCGCCTTCCGAAGCCGACGTGCTCGCGTTCCACGAGAAGCTGTCGAACTGGGGACGCTGGGGACCCGGCGACCAGCTCGGCACCTTGAACCTGATCACCCCCGATGTCCGCAAGCGGGCCGCGGCGCTGGTCCGGGAGGGCATCAGCGTCTCGTGCGCGCAGGACCTCATCACCGTCCCGCAGGAAGGCGACATCTTCGGGCCCGTGCACCGGTTCATGTTCATGACCGGCGAGGGTCTGGGAGACGAGCACCGCGTACAGCCACCTCATCCGGTGCCCGGCGTCGACATGAGCCGGATGGCGGGCGCGGGCGAGTACATCGGCATGGTCTTCCACGGCACCAACGTCACGCACGTCGACGCGCTCTCGCACATGTTCTGGGACCGCAAGACCTACAACGGCGGGCCGGCGGAGCTGGTCAACGCGATGCTGGGCGCGACGAACCTCGCGGTGACGGGGATGAAGGACGGCATCGTGACGCGCGGCGTGCTCGTCGACATGCCGGCGCTGCGCGGCGTCGACTGGCTCGGGCCCGGTGACGGTGTGTTCCCCGAGGACCTCGAGGCCGCCGAGGAGCGGCAGGGCGCCACGATCGGCGAAGGCGACGCCGTGTTGCTCCGCACCGGGTACGCACGACGGAAGCGCGAGGTGGGAGCGATACCGATGCACGAGGGCCAGGCTGGTTGGCACGTGGCTTCACTGCCGTGGCTGCACGAGCGCGGCGTGGCAGCGATCGGCTGCGACACCGCCCAGGACGTCGTGCCCTCCGGGTACCTCCAGGTGGCGCTGCCGGTGCACGCGATCGGCATGGTCGCGATGGGCCTGTGCCTCGTCGACAACTGCGACCTCGAGGAGCTCGCGGCCACCTGCGACCGGTTGGGCCGACACGAGTTCCTGTTCGCCCTCGCGCCGCTGCGGCTGAGCGGCGGCACCGGGAGCCCCGCCAACCCGATCGCGACCTTCTGAGCGATGAGCACGAAGCCGCACGCGTACACCGACCTCGACGAGCGGGACACGCTCCCCGCGGTCATCGCGAAGCGCGCGGCATCCACGCCCGACCAGACGTACGTCGTCGACATCAGCAATGACTGCACCTTCACCTACGCCGAGGCACACGAACGGTTCCTGACCTGGGCCGACGCGTACCGACGCGCCGGCGTCGAACCGGGCGACCGCGTCGGGGTGATGCTCCCGAACTCGCTCGAGGCCGGCGCGGCGTGGCTCGGCGCGGGGTGGCTACGCGCGTACGAAGTGCCGATCAACAACGCGTACCGCGGGCAGATGCTGCACTACGGCCTGGCGGACTCGGGTGCACGCCTGGCGATCGTCGCCGAGCGCTTCGTCGACCGCCTCGACGACGTGATCGCCGACCTGCCGGGACTCGAGACCGTCGTCGTCCCCGACGTGGCCGGCGCTGCGCCACGGCTGCGCGCCGAGAACGTACGCGTGCTGACGGGAGAGGAGTTCCTCGCCGACGCGAGACCGGCGCGTGACCTCCCGGTACCGATGCCGTGGGATGTCGCGGGCATCGCGTACACCTCGGGCACCACGGGCCCGTCAAAGGGCGCCATCACGCCGTGGGGGATGCTGATCTTCGGCACCGGGCTGCTCGACGACCTCGGGCCGAACGACGCGCTCTACTCACCGTTCCCGCTCTTCCACATGGCCGGCAAGGGCATGCTCTGCCACGCCGCGTACATGGGTGGCCGGGTCGTGATGCGCGAGTCGTTCGACACCGGCTCGTTCTGGCCCGACATCGACGAGCACGGCTGCACGTTCACGCTCGTCGTCCCGGCGATGGCGCAGTGGCTGCTCGCGCAAGAGCCGAGTGCGGACGACCGAGGACATTCATTGCGTGAAGCCGTGCTGTCGCCGGTGATCCACGCGTTCGGCGAGCGCTTCGGCATTCGGATGCGCACGCACTACGGCATGACCGAGGCCGGCAACGTGATGAGCCGGCGCACGGTGACCGACGACTCGCCGAGCTGTGGCCGTCCCCGCGACGGCTACGACGTCCGCATCGTCGACGAGCACGACTACGAGGTCCCCGTCGGCGAGGTCGGCGAGCTGATCGTGCGCACCGAGGAGCCGTGGTGGATGAACAGCGGCTACTGGGCGATGCCCGAGAAGACCGCCGAGGCGTGGCGGAACGGCTGGTTCCATACCGGCGACGGGTTCCGCCGCGACCAGTCCGGTGACTACTACTTCGTCGACCGCACCAAGGACGCCCTCCGTCGCCGCGGCGAGAACATCTCGTCGTTCGAGGTCGAGGGGATTGTGAACCAGCACCCCGACGTGGCGGAGTGCGCGGCGATCGCAGCCGACATGGAGCTCGGCGAGCAGGAGATCAAGGTCTGCATCGTCTTGCGCCCGCAGGCCGACCTCGCGCCGGAGGCGCTGATCGAGTTCCTCGTGCCGCGCATGCCCCGGTTCATGGTGCCGCGCTTCGTGGAGTTCGTGGACGCGCTGCCCAAGACGGAGGCCACGATGCGGGTCCAGAAGGTCAAGCTGCGCGAGGACGCGCTCAACGACCGTACATGGGACCGCGACGCGGCGGGGGTGGTCGTTCCGAAGTAGGTCCGGTCACTCCGACGTCGGGCCGGTGAAGCGTGGGTCGCGCTTCTCGCGGCGCGCGGCGACGCCCTCGGCGACGTCTGGGCCCGCGAAGCCGTAGAACTCGAGCGCGAGCGACGCGTCGAACGTCGGGCCGAACATGCGGTACCAGTTGTTCAGCGTCTGCTTGGTCCAGCGGATCGCGCTCTGCGATCCGGCCGCCAAGCTTCGTGCCACGTCGAGTGCGCGCTCGAACAGCACGTCGTCGTCGACGCAGAGCGACACCAGCCCGATGCGCTCTGCTTCCTCGCCGGTGACCGGTGTGCACGTGAGCAGGTGGTACTTGGCCTTCGCCATTCCGCACAGCAGCGGCCAGCAGATCGCGGCGTGGTCGCCCGCGGCGACGCCGAGGCGCGTGTGCCCGTCGATGATGCGGGCAGAACGCGCCGCGATCGACACGTCCGCGAGGAGCCCGACGACGAGGCCGGCGCCGACCGCGGGACCGTGGATCGCCGAGACGATCGGTTTCGAGCAGTTGATCACGTTGTACACGAGGTCACGCGCCTCGCGCAGCACGCGGGTACGTGCCGCGAAGTCGGTCGCCACCTCTTCGATGAGGTCGAAGCTGCCGCCCGACGAGAAGGCCTTCCCGGCGCCTTGCACGATCGCGACCCGGGTCTCGGGATCACCGTCGATCGCGGGCCAGACGTTCGCGAGGTCGCGATGCATCTCGTGCCCGGCCGCGTTCAGCCCGGGCGCGTCCATCACGACGCGCAGGATGCCGGCCTCCGGCCGCTCGAACCGGAGACTGGCGAACTCCCCGTACGGATCGCTCATCGTCGGGAAACCGGGCCTCGGGAGACGGGGCCTCAGAAGACCGGGATGATATCGGCGGCATCGATGTCGCCGACGTCGACACCGTCGATGTCGAGCTCGGGGATCGCCGGGAACTCGATGCCCCAGCGCTCGACGATCTTGCGCACTCGGGCCATGGCCAGCCGCCAGTTCTGGGCCTGGTCCTCGTACGTGAGCACCCCGAGGCCGCCCTCGCGCGCGTAGTCCATCAGGACGCGATGGTTGTCCATGAAGTAGGGCGACAGCTCCCAGAACTGGTCGGGCGGCTCCCAGAGCACCATCGAGAGGAAGACGAACCCGGCGCGCAGCTGCTTCGTGATCATCGTCTTGAGGTCGTCGGTCAGCCCGGGCCACGACGACTCGAGAATCGTGAGGCAGATCTGCAGGTGCCGCGACTCGTCACGCCCGATGCGCGTGAAGATCTGGCGGAACACGTCGTGCTTCGTGCCGGTGGCCATGCCCCGAAAGAGCGTCGACGACGCCACCTCACCCATCATGAACGACGTGAACACGACCGCGAGCGGGTACTTGTCGAACGAGCGCTCGAAGCCGTTCCAGTACCGACCACCGTTGTGGTACAGCCAGCCGATGTTGTTGTGGGCCGCGCGTTCGACGTCGGTGTGCGGCTCCCAGTCGAGCGGCGCCCCCGGCACGAGCCGTTGCACGACACGCTGGCAGACCTCCTCGTGGTTCACCTCGTCGCGCGCGATCGAGAAGAAGCACTTCCGCAGCGGGTCCTCCTGGTGCTGCTCGAAGCTCTGCACGGTCGCGTGCGCGAACACCGGCGGACCCGACGCGTCGAAGTTCGCGAGCACCGCGAACCAGTACATGATCCCGACGCGCTCCTCCGGAGTCCACGCGCCGGGGTCGAGCGCCTCCCACGGGAGGTCGCTCGGGTTCCACGCCTGGACCTTCGCCCGCTCGTAGATGTCGGCGAGCTTCTGGGTCTCGACGCGCCATTCGATCGGGAAGATGTTGGGCTGGGGCACCGCCGGCGGCGACACGAAGCCCCCCTCGGGTACCACCAGCTGACCCACCGTGCCTCTTTCCTCTGGCGTCCGGTTCCTCTGGCGTCCGGCCACGTCGACGGCCTGCTACCGACCGAACGGTCGGTCAGGAGCAGCGTAGCCCGCTCGCTCACCCGAACCGAGACCGCTCGACGACCGCGCGCCGGTGCGTGCCCTCGCTGATCGTGCCTGCCGGCGCGACGACCTCGACGGCGAACGTCAGGCGGCGCCGATCGAGCTCCGAGAGACGGCACCGGACGATGAAGTCCTCGCCCTCGAACGCCGGGCCCGAGTGGCTGACACACACGTGCGTCCCGACGGTCGTCTCGCCGTCGTCGAGATGCTCCTGCGCGGCGGCCAGGCACGTGGTCTCGATGAGCCCGATCATCGCGGGCGTCGACAGCACCGTCACCGGGAGGTGGCCCGGTGCCATCTCGGCCGTGACGGTGTACGTCGCCTCGCGCTCGATGCCGACCGCGAGCGTGTCCCTCATGCGTGGATCATCGCATCACGCGTCAGGACGAGCCGCCGCGCATCTCCTGCTTCGCGTGCTCGACGGCGCGCACGATCGAGTCGGTGTCGACGATCGGCCCCCTGGAACCGTCCTCGTTGATCACCTGCAAGGGCCCGTGGGTGATGAAGAACATGATCACCTCTTCGTCGGGCGCGTCCTCGCTATGGCGGAAGCCCCCCAGCTCGTACGCGTACGAGCCCGGGCCGAGCTGCTCGGTGCCGAACGACACGTTGCCCTGCAGCACGAAGTACTCCGCGGACGCGAAGTGCTTGTGCATGGGGCCTTTGACCCCGGGCTGGATCCGCAGCAGGAACACCATGCCCCCGGTCTCGGGGATGGTGCGGAGCAACTTGATCTCCGAGCCCTCGATGCCCGGCTGCGACACCCATGGCATGTCCTGCGAGTGGACGATCCCGCTCGTCGACCCGACGAGGTAGTCAGGCGGGCGTTGCGTGGTGGTCGGCATGCTCTCCCCCGGTGGTGAATGTTCTACAGAAAGATTAGCCTCGTTACATCATCTGTCAACCTAGCCCTGGCAGCAGGCCGGATCATCGGACGATGATGTCGGATGAGAGGGGTCGCATGGCGCTAAGAGTCGAGCAGGCGAGCGAGAACGCAGTCGAGCGTTTCGTCCTCGCGCCGGCGGCGGCCGCGGGCGATCACGCCTTGGCCGTGGACGCGCCGACCGGCCGCGTCTGGACGCGAGCCGACGTCGCCGAGGGCGTCTCCCGGGCCGCCGCGGCGCTCGCGGCGCGTGGGGTGCTGCCCGAGCAGCGCGTGCTGCTCGTGCTCGCCGACACACCGGCCTTCCTGTTCTTCTTCTGGGGCGCGATGTGGCTCGGCGCCGTGCCGGTGCCGGTCTCGACGATGCTCACCGAAGCCGACTACCGGTTCCTGCTCGACGACTCACGTGCCGTCGGCCTGGTCGTGTCCGCTGCGTTCCTGGCCGCTGCAGGTGAGGCTGCAACCGGCCGGCGTCACCTCACCTTCGTGCTGGTCGACGGCGACGGCGAGCTGCCGCCCGGCGCGACGCGCGTCGAGGACGCGCTCTCCATCGTCGAGGACGCACCTGCGCCCTTTCCCGCGTCGGCTGACGACGTCGCGCTGTGGCTCTACACGTCGGGCACGACCGGGTTTCCGAAGGGCGCGCAGCACCGCCATGTCGACCTGGGCTTCTGTACCGACGCGTACGCGCGCGGCGTGCTCGCCATGGACCCGAACGACCGCGTGTACTCGGTCGCGAAGCTGTTCTTCGCGTACGGCCTCGGCAATGCGGGCTACTTCCCGGCCGACACCGGCGCGTGCGCGATCCTCAATCCCGCCCGGCCGGATCCGCACGCGGTCGCCGAGCACGTGCGCACGCACCAGCCCACGCTCTTCTTCGGCGTCCCGACGTTCTACGCCGCGCTGCTCGGAGCCGACCTCCCCGCGGAGACGTTCGACAGTGTGCGCGTCGCCGTATCCGCCGGTGAGCCGTTGCCGGCCGAGATCCATCGCCGGTTCGGCGAGCGCTTCGGGGTCGAGATCCTCGACGGCATCGGCACCACCGAGATCCTCCACATCTTCGTGTCGAACCGCCCGGGGCATTCGGTCCCGGGAACGTCCGGCGTGCCGGTCGAGGGGTACGAGGTCGAGCTGCGTGACGCGGAGGGCCGGCCGGTTCCCGACGGCGAGCCGGGCAACCTCTGGGTCGCCGGTGAGTCGGTGACGATCGGGTACTGGAACCGGACCGCGCAGAACCGCGCGGTGCTGCACGGGCGGTTCATGGCGACCGGCGACGAGTACGTGCGCGGCGCCGACGGCACGTACACCTACCTCGGGCGCTCCGACGACATGCTCAAGGTCGGCGGCATCTGGGTGTCGCCGGCCGAGGTCGAGGCGTGCATCGTCGAGCTGGAAGGAGTCGCGCAGGCCGCGGTCGTGGGTGGCGATGCGGGCGACGGGCTGGTCAAGCCGCGCGCGTTCGTCGTCGCGACCGCAGGCGCGCAGGCCGGTCTGGAGGAGCGCGTGCAGGCGCACGTCCGCGAGCGGCTCGCCGCGTACAAGTACCCCCGCTGGGTCGAGGTCGTCGACGAGCTGCCCACGACCGCGACCGGCAAGGTCAAGCGCTACCTGCTCCGCGAGCGCCCGTTGCCCTGAGCCCCAGTGGAGGCGCCATGCCCGTCCATCCTCAAGCGCAGATGTTCCTCGACCAGAGCGCAGGACAGCCGCCGCCGTACGAGATGTCGCTCGAAGACGCACGGGCGATGATGGACAGCTTCAACGCGCTCGCGGGCGAGCCCGAGCCCGTGCACTCGGTCGGTGATCGCGAGATCCCGGGGCCCGCCGGTCCGCTGCACCTGCGCGTCTACAAGCCGGTCGACGAGGCGAACCTGCCCGTCACCGTCTACTACCACGCGGGCGGCTACACGATCGGCAGCCTCGACAGCCACGACAGCCTCTGCCGTCAGGTCGCGAACGCGTCGGGCAGCATCGTCGTGGCCGTCGACTACCGGCTGTCGCCCGAGCACAAGTTCCCCGCCGCAGTCGACGACTCTTTCGCCACGCTCCGATGGGTCGCCGAGCACGCGGCGGAGCTCGGCGGTGATGCGTCGCGCCTCGCAGTCGCCGGCGACAGCGTCGGTGGCGGCCTCGCGACCGTCGTCTCGATCCTCGCCCGCGACACCGGCGGCCCGCCGATCCGGTTGCAGGTGATGGTGTACCCCGACGTCGACTGGTTCTTCGCGTCGGAGTCGTGGAAGACCATGGGGCAGGACTACTTCGTGACGGTCGAGATCGCGGAGTGGCTCCGGCGCAACTACTTCACCAGTGAGGACGAGTGGGGCGACTGGCGCGCGTCGCCCTTCCGTTGCCCCGACCTGTCCGGTCTCCCGCCCGCGCTACTGATCTACCCGGAGTACAACCCCGCGCGCTCGGACATGGAAGCGTACGGGCGCCGCCTGCAGGATGCAGGCGTGCCGACCACGGTCTCGATGTACGAGGGGATGATCATGGGCTTCTGGTGCATGTCGAGCTTCATCGACGCAGGGCGAGAGGCGATCGACGAGGTCGGCACCGCGCTCCGCAAGGCGTTCGCGGCGTAGTGACCGTGCAGCCGATGACGGGTCCGACCGAAGCGCAGCTCGCCGAGCTGCTCGACCGCGAAGCGGTGATCGACGCGTGCTACCGCTACGCAGCCGGCGTCGACCGCTGCGCGAAGGAACGCAGCGAGGAGGCGTTCGACGCCTACGCCGACACGATGACCGAGGAATGCGTCGTCGACTACGGGCCCTTCGGCCGGTTCGAGAGCCGCGACGAGTGGATCGCGTTCGCGCGTGGCCTGTCGCACCGCGCAGGCTTGTGCCAGCACATCTACGCGAACTTCGTGGTCGAGATCGACGGCGACCGGGCGCGCGCCGTGTTCAACGCGCAGGCCTTGCACTACTGGGCCGAGCAGCCGCCGGGCAAGCAGCTGCTCGTCAGCGCCGCGATCTTCGACGACGAGCTGCGCCGCACACCCGCAGGCTGGAAGCTCACCCGGGTGCAGCCCAACGTCCAGTTCTTCGAGGACCCCGGCGGCGGCGCCGCCCGCATGTTAGGGAGCCGTGGTCGACGTGGCCGACCTCGTCCTCGAACAGGGTCGCGCCGACCGTCGGGTCGCTCATCGTGGCGACGAAGTCCTCCACGCTGTCGACGTAGATGCTGTCGAACATGTCCCACGGAATCGGGTCGACGCCCGCCAGTCCGGCGGCCGCCCGTGACGCGTCGGCGTCGGCGTGGAGCTGTTCGTAGCTGTTCGGCAGCGGGCTGACCGTCCGCATCACCAGCGGCGCGTGCTGGTGCAGCCACCACTCGCTGAGCTGCTCCATGGTCGTGCCGGGCGCCCGGTTCCCGCCGAGGGCGATCATCACCGCTCCCGTTCCCTCGATCACGTGATGGCACGTTCCCGCGACGGCCGCGCACCTCGCCGGATCGATGACTTCGAAGAGGTCGTCAGCGAGGCCGGCGACCGCGCGGTCATCCGGCCCCGTGATCTCGATCACCCCGTCGACGGTCGCGACATCGCCGCGCTCCCCCATCAGTGTCGCGAACGGATCGTCGGGGTGTCGCACGCCGAGGCGCACCGTCGTTCCCCCCCGCACACGCGCTCGCAGCCCGACGCCGTAGGCGCGCACTGCGTCCTCGAACGCCTGGCGTTCGACCTCGCTGCGGCGTGCCAGCACCATCACGAGCCGCGGACCGCTGCGCACGACGCGCTACTCGAGGCCGAGCACGCCGGGGTTCACAAGGTGATCGGGATCGAGCAGCGCCTTCACGCCCTCGAGCACGTCCCACGTGACGGTGCCGGCGAGCGCCTCACGGTACGGGTAGACCTTGCCCATCTGGATGTGCACCGCGCCGATCGTGCGGAACATCGCGATCATGCGCGCACGCAGGTCGAGCACGGCGGCGCGGCCTGCGTCGTTCACGGCGGCGTCGCCGAACTGGTTCCGCTGCTCGGGCGACGCCCACGAGGCGCGGTACGGGCTGAGCCGGTCGGGCCAGAAGAGGATCGGCTCGATGCCGAAGCCGTGCCCGCAGACGAGGTAGTTGCGCACGAGATAGATGCCGTGCTCGCGCATCAGGTCGGCATTGTCGGCCTCGAACCGGTCGAGCGCGTCGAGGGCCTCCTCTGCCTGCGAGAGCGGGAAGATCGCATTCGACGGGAAGCAAGCCTCGCCGTGCTTGCCGACCATCAACGCGTGGATCGGCTGGAACGGCGCGTGACGCAGGCCGAGCGCCATGCCCGTCGGCAGCGTGCGACCACCGTGGCGCCTCACGATGCGACGGGCCCGCCCCATGGTCCGGTCGGCCGCGGCCTGGTCGCTCCCGTCGCAGATGACGACCAGCGAGAACGGCACCTTCGCGAGGAACTTCGTGCCGCCGGGCCGTGCCGCACGCAGCAGCTGACGCAGCGCGCGCGGCTTGCTGTCACTCGTCGCCAGCACGCGCTTCGCGAGGCGGCGCATCTCCTCCCTGGGCGGCGGCGGCATCTCCGCGAACACGGTGTTCATGAACCGGTCGGCACCGATGCACTCCGACACCGGGAGCGTGCGATCGATCTCGATCTGCGCGCGCACCATCGACCGCGCGTCGTCGAAGCGGAAGCACCCGAACGAGGTGCCGCCGGGTGCCGGATCGAGCAGCAGCGTGACCTGCGTCTTGAGCCCGAACGCGCCGGAGTCGGCGACGAACAGGCCACCGAGGTCGGGCCCGAAGTTCCGGGCCCACGGCGAGGTCCCATGCGCGGCACCCGACCCGGTGCGCAGCACGCGCCCGTTGCCGAGCACGACCTCGAGCCCGAGCACCCGCTCGCTCAGGTAGCCGCGTCCGAGCCCAACCGAGTTCTGCGAGAGCGTGCCGCCGACGGTGGCGTGCAGCCCCGAGAGCGTCCCGCCGTACGCGAGCCACATGCCGGTGCCTTGCAGCGCGTCCATGAGCTGTGCCCACGTGACACCGACCTCGACGGTCGCGTACCGGTCGCCGACGTTCAGCTCGACGATCCGGTTCATGCGGCGCGTGTCGACGACGATCGTCTCCGCGCGCACCGGCGTGTGGGACAGCGTGTACGACATGCCGCCGCCGCGAGGAGCGATCGCCACGCCCGCGGTGTTCGCGATCTCCACGACCTTCACCACGTCGGCCGTCGACCCGGGCTGCGCGACGGCGAGCGGCAACGGGACGTCGCTGTCGGTGAAGTCGGCGGCGAACCACCGCCGGTCGTCGTCGCCCGTGAGGACGTGCTCGGTGCCCAGCGCGGCCTGCAGCCGGGCAACGACGTCGCCGACGGTGCCGCGCTCGGACTCGGTCGTGGCGATGGCCATGGCGATCCCCCTCGAGTCGTCGAACCGTAGAATGATTTCGTAGGACGATCAAGGAACGAGGTTCCCGGCGATGACCGACAGCCGCGCGGCGTGGCTCGAGCTCCTCGATCGCTACCAACGCAGCCCGGACGGCCCCGACGACGAACGCTTCTGGTGCCGGAGCCTCGACACCGCCTCGCGCGACGAGCTACGCGCGATCCAGAGCGAGAAGCTCGTCGCCGCGGTCCGGTACGTGTACGACTCCATCCCGTTCTCTCGCGCCAAGCTCGACGCGCTCGGCCTGCAACCGGGCGACGTGCGGGGCGTCGACGACCTCACGTCGATCCCGGTCACGACCAGACACGAGATGGTTTCCGACCTCGACCGCAATCCACCGTGGGGCACGTACACGGCGGTCGACGACGCCGCCTGGCTCGACCGCGGCTGGCAGGTCTTCGCCAGCTCGGGGACCACCGGCACGCCGCGGGCTTTCCGGTACACGCAGCGCGACCGGGCCATGTGGTCGTGGGCGGACGCGCGCGCGATGCACGCGATGGGCTTCCGGTCCGGCCGCGACAGTGCGCTGCTCGCCTTCGGGTACGGGCCGCACGTTTGGTTGTGGGGCGTCCACTACGCCCTCAACCTGATGGGCATCCCCATCCTGACCGGCGGTGGCCTCGACACACGTTTGCGCGCCCGCTTCATCGACCGCTACCGGCCCACGATCCTCGCGTGCACGCCGTCGTACGCACTGTTCCTGGCGAGCGCGATGGAAGAGATGGGGTTCAATCCCGCGACGACCTCGATCCGCCACCTGTTCTGCGCGGGCGAGCCGGGGTTCAGCGTGCCCGCGACACGCCGGCACCTCGAGGAGCGCTGGGGCGCGGTGCTGCACGAGTTCTACGGCTGCACGGAGGCCGCGCCGGCGGCGGGTGGCTACACGTGCGCAGCCGTCGCCGGCGACAAGGACGGCGACCCGAGCACACACCTCATGGAGGACCTGCAGATCTGGGAGACCGTCGACCCCGACACCCTCGAACCGGTCGCACGCGGGGAGCGCGGCGTGTCCGTCGTCACCAACCTCTGCTCCGAGGCGTCGCCCCAGCTGCGCTTCCTCGTCGGCGACTACACGACGCTCACCGACGAGCCCTGCATGTGCGGCCGGACGCACATACGCGCCGCAGGCGGGTTCCTCGGGCGCGCCGACGACATGCTGAACGTGCGCGGAGTCACGCTGTTCCCCAGCGCGATCGAGGACGCGGTACGGCGCGTGCCCGATGTCGGCGCGGAGTTCGAGATCGTGGTGTCCGCCGACCGCGGCCTCGACGTGCTCACCGTCAAGGTCGAGCCGCACGATCGGGTGCACACGGCGGGCTTCGACGAACTCGCGCAGCGGGTCGAGACCGAGATCGTGTCGCGCTGCGAGCTCCGACCCGTCGTCGAGATCATTCCCGTGGGCACACTCCCCCGCACCGAGTTCAAGGCCAAGCGCGTCAGCGACATGCGGGCCGGGTAGGTTCGCCGGCATGCCGACCGCGGCGAAAGCACGCGCCACCACGGTCGATGCGGTGATCGATGCGATCACCGAAGGCGTCAAGGACGGCCGGTACGCGCCGGGCCAGCGCCTGGTCGAGGCGGACCTCACCAGGGAGCTGGGTGTCAGCCGCGGTCCCCTTCGCGAGGCGCTCGGCCGGCTCGCGGCGGAAGGGATCATCGAGATCGAGCCCTACCGCGGCGCGATCGTGCGGAGGCTCACCCGGGAGGACCTCGAGGATCTCTTCCAGGTCCGCGAGGTCCTCGAAGGCGAGGCAGCGCGTCTCGCGGCCGGCCACATCGACGAGGCCGACAACAGGCGCCGACTCGACGCCGCGATGCGGAAGGCCGACGCGCTGCGCAGGCGCGGCGACGTCGCGTCGTACATCGACGAGAACACTCGCTTCCACGATCTCATCGTCGAGATGAGTGGCAGCCGGTTGCTCGGGCGGCTCATCCCACAGCTCCAGGTACACGCGTTCCGGCTGCTGTTCCGTCAGCTGCTGATGGACCAGGCCGCGATGGAGCAGTCGATCACCGAGCACGAAGCGGTCGCCGAGGCGATCCTGGCCGGTGATGCGCGAGCCGCCGACAAGGCGATGCGCCGGCACGTGCGGCGCTCCCGGGAGCAGGCCCTGCGCGCCGGGGCGCGCTACCTCGGCTGACGGACCGACCGGTTACAACACCTGGAACATCGACCCGAACATCGTGGCGTGGTCGTAGTGGCCTTCCTCGTCTTCGCGCAGACGCTGCGCGACGCCGGGCTTCGCCAACGGCGCGACGAAGTCGTCGAGCGACGAGAAGTACGCGCTGACGAACATATCGAGCGGTGTCGTGGCGACGCCGGCCGCCGCCGCGACCGTCCATGACGCATCCGGATCGGGATGCAGCTGTTGGTATCCGAGCGGCTTCGGGTCGAGGACGGTCAGTACCAGGGGCCCGTGATGGTGGAGCCACCAATCGCTCAGCTCTTGGAGCGTCGTGCCCTCGACGCGACGGGCGCCGCCTGCCATCAGCACCGGGCCCTCACCGGTCTCGAGGAGATGGCACGTGCCCGCCACCGCGACGGAGCGTGCCGGGTCGATCACGCCGGCGAGGTCGTGGGCGAGCCCGCGCACTGGCGCAGCAAAGTCGACTCCGGTCGCGTCGCTCGGCCAGCTGATCTCGACGGCCGCGTCCGGGCTCGCCATGGCGTCCCACTCGTCGACGCCCGACCCGAGGGGATCGTCGGAGTGGCGAACCCCGACGCGCACCATCGCGTCGTCCGGCATGCGGTCTGCGACGCGAGCACGGTACGACTGGAGCGCATCGACGAGCGCGTTCCGGCCGACGCCCTGCCGCGCGACGAGCAAGAGGCCGATCCGCGGGAGCTTGATCCGGGCCGGGTCCTCGACCCAGGGGTCCAGGCGCGTCTCGCTCATGGATGCAGCGCGACGCGCAGCGCGCGCGCGGCTTCGGCCATCGCCTCGCGTGCGATGTCGAGGTGATCGTGCATCGAGAAGAAGTTGTGCACGGTGCCCGGCCAGCAGCGGTAGATGACGTCGACACCTGCGTCGCGGAGGCGGTCGGTGTACGCCTGCTCCTCGTCGCGCAGGAAGTCGTACTCGGAGGCCAGGATGTACGCCGGCGGGAGACCGGAGAGATCGAGCGACAGCAGCGGCGAGCAGCGCGGATCGGTGCGATCGGTGCCTGGCGGCGCGTACGCGTCCATGGCCATGTCGACCATCTCGGCGGGGACCAGCCGGTCGTCTGCGAACTCGATCCTTGAGGGGTGCTTCGCGCTGAAGTCGGTACACGGGCTGAGGAGCAGCTGGAACACGAGCGACGGCTCGCCGGCCTCCTTGGCGAGCTGCGCGCCCACCGCTGCGAACGTACCGCCCGACGCGTCACCGCCGATCGCGACGCGCTCGGGGTCGCCGCCGATGGACGACGCGTTGGCGGCAGCCCACCGCACCGCGGCAAAGCAGTCATCGACCGAGGCGGGAAACGGGTTCTCGGGCGCCACGCGGAACCCGACGTTCACCACGATGCACTCGGCCGTCAGCGCGAGGAAGCGCGACATCGGGTCGGCCGTGTCGATGCTGCCGCTGACGAACCCGCCGCCATGGAAGTACACGAGCACCGGAAGCGACATGTCGGATGGCACCGGCGTGTAGATGCGCACGGGAACCGACCCGGCGGGTCCCGGAATCTCACGGTCGTCGGCGGCGTGCACGGGGAGGTTCGCGGGATTCCACATCATCGGGGCGGTGAGCTCGAAGCGGGCGCGGAGCTCGTCGAAGACGATGCCCTCGTCGAACATCCCGCCACCTTCGATCTGGGCGAGGATCGCCTCGAGCTGCGGGTCCAGCGTTCGCATGCGGTCTCCTGTCAGTCCAGCCGCCGTCAGCTCAACCGGTGGACGGATCCATCCGCCATCACGAAGAGCCGGTCGTCGTTCGAGGTGAGGAACTCCACCGCGTCGTCGCCCACCAGGACGAGATCCTCGGTGTGGAGCATGCCGACCTCGGACGACATGAACGGCATGTCGACGCTGAGCACCATGCCCGCCTCGAGGACGAACGGCTCGTAGATGGAACGCGGGTGCGGGTTGTCGAAGTGCTCGAGCCCGACCGAATGTGGTGAGCAGATCACGTACTCCGCCGCGCCGGCGTCGCGCACGCTGCGCATCACGAGCGCGGCGAGCTCCCGCGAGTCCATGCCCGGGCGTGCGCGCTGCCACGTCTCGTGCCAGCCCTGGCGGAGTGCGTGATAGGTCGCGACTTGCGCGTCGGACGGTGGGCCGACGACCGCGGTGCGGCCCACGTCGCCGCAGTAATGGCGGTACCCGCCGAACGAGTCGAAGAACACGGTGTCGCCGGGCTCGGTCGGTGGCGCGTCCAGGGGTCCGATGCCGGGGCGGCTCACCACTCCGGTGAGGTACTGACCCGCGCCACCCATCTGGAGCATGGAAGCGAAGTAGACCCGTTGTGCCTCCGCGAACGACGCGCCCGCGGCGATGGCCTCGATCGCGACCAGCTGGGCGAGCTCGTTCTTGCGCGAGGCGGTGCGCAGGATCGCGAGCTCGCTCGGGGTCTTGACCATGCGAATCGTCCGCAGGAGGTCCACGGCGGGGACGACGTCGAGATCGCTCCTCGCCGCGTCCCGGACGCGCGCGCCGAAGTACGCGTCCTCGAACGCCAGCCGCGCGTCAGCCAGCCCGACCTCGGTCAGGTATCCCGCCACGGCGGCAACGGGGTCGAACGCCCGGTCTCCTGCGTCGGGCGGATCGCCGATCAGCTCCCCGGACGCGAGTGCGACCGAGTGGCGCGTCACCAGGGCCTCCATCCCGCCGTAGCCCCGCACCTCGGCGACCCATGTCGCCTCCTTCGCGCCGGGCCAGTCGAGGTCGACGTCGATGGTGAGCACCGCGGCCGGCGTGTCGTGGTCGCGAGGAACGACGGCGGCGTTCACCCCCGGGAACGCCCAGCCGCCGTCGGTCTGCCAGTCGGTGAGGTAGTAGACGTTCAGTGCCGACGACGCCACGATCCCGGCGAGCCCGTGCTCGTCCATCACGCGGTCGGCGCGTTCGCGGTTCAGCAGCATGGGGGCCCCACACGGCTCGGCCGGCTTGCTTGCCCGTCTCTGAGATCGAACGATATTGTATTACAAAGTTGCTCGGTCGGCCCGAGGAGGCGCCATGCAGGCCGTGCAGTCCGCCGGTGTCGAGGCACACCAGTTCGCCAACCACCGGGACGGCCGGATCGAGTTCCAGCGGTTGCTCCAGGGCGACCCCGACCGGCCGGACAACTTCGAGTGGAGCATCGTGCGCATGGGCGACGACTACGAGACGCCCCGCCACCACCACAACTTCTCGCAGCTGCACCTGGTGCTCGAAGGCACGCACGAATGGGGCCCGGACCGGTGGATGCCGGAAGGATCCGTCACCTACCAGTCCGAGGGGGTGTTCTACGGGCCGCAAAACGGTCACGGCGCGCTGCTGCTCGGGCTCCAGTACGGCGAGGCGAGCGGCAACGGGTTCATGAGCTACGACCGGCTGGCCGAGGGCAACAAGCGACTGGCCGAGCGCCCGAACGCACGCTTCGAGGGCGGCGTCTACCGCTACGTCGACGGCGACGGCAAGCAGCGCAACCAGGACGGGTACGAGGCGATCTGGGAGGAGATCCACGGCAGGCCGGTCGAGTACCCGAAGCCGCGGTACGCCACGTCGATCACGATGATGCCCGAGGACTATGCGTGGATCCCGTCACGCGACGAACCGGGCATCGCGCGCAAGCACCTCGGCACGTTCACCGAGCGGATGACGACAGTCGGCTTCGTGCGGTACGAGAGCGGCGCGACGCACCGGGTGCACGACCTTCGTTCGCCGGAGCTGCACTTCGTGCTCGACGGCGCGCTCCGCTGTGGCGATGGCGTCTACGCCAAGTGGACCGCCTTCGAGTTCGATCCAGCCGACGACGAGGTGCTCGAGGCCATCGAGGCGACCAAGACCTACGTGATCGGCCTCCCGATCTTCGACTGACGCGCCTACGACAAGAAGTCGCGCGCGGGATTGGCGCGGTGGAACGAGCGCACGTAGCGCAGGAAGCGAGTGAGCGCGCGGTCGGCCGGGAGCAACAGGTCCTCGCGGAAGTGGATCGTCCCCATGACGGGGTCGTCGTCCTTGAGGAGCTGCTCGCCGAACGCGATCGCCATCGTGAGCGCGGCGTCGGCCTGCTCACGATCGGCGTCGCTCCCGTCACCTCTGGGCGTCGCCGCGAACTGGAAGTTGCGCGAGCCCCCGCTCGGGAGGGGCACGGCTGACGAGCCCATGAACACGTCCATCCCGGCCATCCGACCGGTGAGCATGATCGTGTTCGTGCCGAACACCTTGATGTGCTGATCCATCTCGCCCAGGTTCGGGTCGACGATGTGGGCGTCGTACTCGACGTTGTGGTCGGTGATCGCGATCGCCTCGGCGTCGACGTCGATCTGCAAGCCGTGCAACGCGCGCAGGTGCTGGATGTCGACGGAGTTCGTGAGCAGTGTCCACGGCTCGACCGGGTACTCCCGAATCGACTCGTCGGGCGCCGCCTTCGCGTACAGCTGGTCCACGTCGTGGCTGTGGAAGTGCGGCAGCTCCGTCGGCTCTCCGTCCCCGCTGTACGCCCAGACGATCCCGAACCTCTCTGCCGACGGGAACACGAACAGGCGCGCTTCGTCAGGAACCTTGTCCTCCACCGGCACCGACACACAGTGGCCGTCGGCGGCGTACTGCCAGTGGTGGAACGCGCAACGCACGCAATCGTCGACGAGCTCACCGATCGAGAGGTCGGCGCCGAGGTGCCGGCAGTACGCGCTCATCACGGCGACGTCGCCCCTGCTCGTGCGGAACGCGACGACGCGGCCGTTGAGGAACTCCGTGCCGACGATCCGGGTCCCGCTCAGCGCGTCGGACCGGCAGACCGGGTACCACCCGACGTGGTAGCCGTCGGGCCCCTGGGGGTCGAAGCCGCGCCCACGACGCTGGGCGGGGTTGCCGGTAGCGGGCTTGGCGGTGGCGGTCATGGCTCCCCCGATACGCCGCCCGCGCTCGCGCAGGCGTCAATTCGACTGATGAAATTGTAGGACAGGTGACGGCCGGCGACAACGCCGCACGACGTGCGACGCAGGTCGAACCCGATCAACGGGCGTACAGCTTCTCGATGCGCGGATCGAGCCAGGTCTCGTGCACGATCAGGCGCCGGATCCGCCACTCGCCGCCGGCGCGTACGGCGTCGACCTCGTACCTCGCGCCCGCCGGCACGACCTCGGGTCCGATGTCGCCGTCGACCCAGTGGATCGCGTGCAGGAAGGCGCGCACTCTCGCTGCGTCACCTTCGACGTTCACCTCCACGTTCGACACGTAGTGCTGGAGGTAGCGCAGGCGCGGCATCGTCTCCATCCCGCGCACGACGGCCATGAACTCGGCACGCGAATGGAGTGGTGGCGTGACGACTCCGTGCTCGGCGTACAGGTCGTCGGTGAACAGCGACTCGAGCTCGCGCCAGTCGTGCTCGTCGAGCGAACGGGCGTATCGCGACATCAGCTCGGTGAGCGCCAGCCGGTCCTCGAGCTCCCGCACCCGCCCCCGCAGGTCGTCGACCGTTCCCATCCTGCCGGCCGCGCTCGTCAGCCGACCTGGGCGTCGTGTCCGGCCCAGAACGGCTGGCGCAGCTCGCGCTTCAGCACCTTGCCCGGACCCGACTTCGGGAGTGGCTCGTCCCGGAGGTCGATCTGCTTCGGGAGCTTGTAGCCCGCGATGTGCTGCTTGCAGTGCTCGAGGAGATCCTCCGCGGTGACGTCGCCGCGGGGCACGACGACCGCGTGCACGGCTTCGCCCCACTTGTCGTCGGGTACCCCGAACACCGCGGCCTCGAGCACCATCGCGTGCCGGTAGAGCACCTCCTCGACCTCGGTGCAGTACACGTTCTCGCCGCCGGAGACGATCATGTCCTTGAGACGATCGACGAGGAAGATGTACTGCTCCTCGTCCGCGTAGCCGAGGTCACCGGAGTGGTACCAACCGTCTATCAGCGCGGCGGCGGTCTGCTCCGGCTTGTTCCAATAGCCCATCATCACGTTCGCGCCCCGGATCACGACTTCACCCACCTCGCCGGGCGCCACCTCGTTCCCGTCAGGCCCGACAACACGCACGTCGAGTCCGACGGTCGGCTGCCCGCAAGACCGCGCGCGCGGCCCGTCGAGCACGTCTTGCTCGTTCGGCAACGCAGTCGCGATCGGTGCGGTCTCGGTCGCGCCGTACCAGTGTGTGAGGCGTGCGGTCGGGAACGCCTTGTGGGCACGCCGCACGACCTCGGTCGCGACCGGCGAGCCACCGTGACCGAGCTCGCGGAGATGGCCGATGTCCCGTGGCTTCGCCAGCTGCGCCTCGGCCATCGCGGCCAGCATCGTCGGCACGACGAGCGTCGCGGTGATCGCTTCGCGCTCCAGGAGGTCGACGGCTGCCTCCGGCTCGAACAGGGGCAGCATCACCTGGCACCCGGCGGTCCAGACCGTTGCGAGGACGGCGAACGAGCCGGCCGCGTGGAACATGGGCGCGATCACGGCGAAACGATCGCCACGGAACAGCGGCTGCGTGACCATCATGTGGTAGGCGTTGGCGATCAGGTTGCCGTGGCTGAGCATCACGCCCTTGGATGCACCGGTCGTGCCTCCGGTGTAGAAGAGTCCGGCCAGCGTGTCGCCGGTGATGTCGGCGCCGAGCCTTGCTTCGTCGGCGCCGGCGAGCAGCGCCTCGTAGTCGTCGGGGATGCTCACCACGCGCTCCACGACCTCCGCCAGGCCGCCGGGGTCACGGTCCGTGATCAGCACGCGCGCGCCCGAGTCCTCGAGCGCATACCGCAGCTCCGGCTCGGCGTGCCGGGTGTTGAGCGGCACGATCACGAGCTGGCCCGCCGGGACGGCCAGGTACGCCTCCAGGTACGGATGCGAGTTGGCGGCGAGGATCGCGACACGGTCACCGCCCTGCAGGCCGAGTCCGTAGAGGCCGCCGACCAGGCGAGCGCACCGCGCAGCGAGCTCGCCGTACGAGTAGCGGGTCTCGCGGTCGGCGACGGCCTCGTCGTTCCGGGCGATCTGGATCGCGCGGTTCAACGGATCGGTAAACGTGTTCATCGAGCAACCCCCCTGCTCGCTCGGGGCCGATGGTACTCACAGGCGTATCTATTCGAAGTCGAACCGCACCGTCGGTCACATGTGGACGCCGCCGTTGACACCGAGCGACTGCCCGGTCATGAACGACCCGGCGTCGGACGCGAGGAACAGGGCGGCCGACGCGATCTCCTCCGGCGTGCCGATGCGGCCGAGCGGCGCCTGGCCGGCGAGCATGGCCAGCAACGCCGGGCTCCCGAGCCGGCTCGCCGGCGTGTCGATGACGCCCGGGCAGATTGCGTTGACCCTGATGCCGCGGGAGCCGAGCTCGGCGGCCGCCGCGCGCGTCAAGCCGAGGATGCCGGCCTTGGCCGCGGAGTAGTGCGGGTTCGCCGATGTGCCGAGCACGGCCGCGGCGCTCGAGATGTTCACGATCGCGCCGCCGCCGCGCCGCACCATGCGCGGGATCGCCGCGCGAATGTTGAAGAAGGTCCCGGACAGGTGGATCGCGATCATGCGGTGCCACGACTCGTCGGTGATGCGTTCGAGCACCTCCCACTGCGTCGTCTGTGGTCCGCCCGTGGCGATCTCGCCCATGATCCGCTCGACGCGCTCGCCGACGTAGGCAAGCTCCCCGGGTGCGCTCTCGGCGACCCCGGCGTTGTTCACGAGCACGTCGAGCCCGCCGAATCGCTCGTCGAGCTCCTCGTACATCGCGTCGACGGCGGGTCGGCTCGCCACGTCGGCGGCGACGGCATGGCTTCGTTCGGGCAGCTCGCGCGCCGTGCCCTCGGCGGCATCGAGCGTGAGGTCGTTCACGACCACGACGGCCCCGGCACCGGCAAGGGCGCGCGCGATCGCCCGTCCGATGCCCGAGCCTCCGCCGGTGATGAGCGCGACCTTGCCGTCCAGCTGTCGCTCCATCAGCTCATGAGGATCCCGCCGCCCGGGCTGATGGATTGCCCCGTGACGTACGAGCTTTCGTCCGAAGCGAGGAACAGCGCGGTGGCGGCGACCTCGTCGGGTTGCCCGGGCCTGCCCATCGGCACGCCGCGCACGAGCATGCCGTGCAGCTTGGGTGAGAACGCCTCGGCCAGTGGCGTGAGGATCGGGCCCGGGAGAATCGCGTTCACCCGGATCCCGCGGGGTCCCACCTCGCCTGCGATCGCGCGCGTCAAGCCGAGGATGCCGGCCTTGGCCGCGGAGTAGTGCGGTAACCCGGGCTGACCGAGCATCGCGCCGACACTCGACATGTTCACGATGGATCCACCGGTGCGCATCAGCGGGAGCGCGGCGCGAATGCAATAGAAGGTGCCCGACAGGTGAACGTCGATGAGACGGTGCCACGACTCGTCGGAGATGTGAGGCGTGAAGTCCCACGGGTCGCTCGGTGGCACCCCGGTCGCCATCGCGTCGAGCAATGCCTCGGCCTGCTCGTTGAAGCGGTCGATCTCTTCGCGGTTGCCGTAGCCGATGCCCGCGTTGTTGACGAGCACGTCGAGCCGCCCGAGACGCCCGGCCAGGTCGCCGAACATCGCCGAGACGGCGGCGCTGTCGGCGACGTCGGCCGCGAGCGCGTGGGCCCCGGGCAGCTCATCGGCGACCGCCGCAGCGCGCTCGAGGGACAAGTCGTTCACCACGACGGTGGCGCCTTCGGACGCGAACCGACGGCTGATCGCCTCGCCGATGCCCGAGCCGCCGCCGGTCACCAGCGCCACCCGATCCTGCAGTCGCATCGTGCTCCGTCCTTGCCGGCGCGCCGCGGCGCGCTACATGTGCATCCCGCCGTTGGGCTCGAGCGTCTGGCCCGTGCAATAGGAGCTGTCGTCGCACGCGAGGAACAGCGCCACCGACGCGATCTCCTCCGGAGCCGCCATGCGTCCTAATGGAGACCGTGCGACGCCCATCGCGGTGAACGCCGGGGGCAGGTTGGCGAGCATGGGTGTGTCGACCGCGCCGGGGCAGATCGCGTTGACGCGTACTCCCCACCCGCCGAGCTCGGTCGCGGCCGCGCGCGTCAGGCCGAGGATCCCGGCCTTCGCCGCCGAGTAGTGCGCCGAGCCGGGAAAGCCCATCACGGCCGCACCGCTGCCGAAGTTCACGATCGAGCCCGAACCCTGCTGCATCATGCGACGGGCGGCCGCGCGGGTGCAGTAGAAGGTCCCGAACAGATGCACGGCGAGCATGTGCGCGAACGACTCGTCGCTGATGTTCACGAAGAAGTCCCACTTGGCGGCGGGCGGACGCCCGGCCGCCATCTCCGCGACCATGTCGTCGACGGACCGGTTGAACCGCGCCCCCTCGTCCGGGTCGCCCCAGGGGATGCCGGCGACGTTCACGGCGACATCGACGCGTCCGTACCGGTCGTCGACCTGCGCGTACATCGCGTCCACGGCGCCACTGTCGGAGACGTCCGCGCCGACCGCGAGGCCCCGCGGCGCGTCCACGGGGAGCTCGTCGATCGTGGCCTGCGCGCGCTCCTGCGTGACGTCGTTGGCGACGACCGCCGCGCCCTCGGCCGCGAGGACGAGCGCGGTGGCCCGCCCGATCCCCGACCCGGCACCGGTGACGACGGCGACCTTGCCTTGGAGCTTCACTCGCCGAACAGGTTCACGAACTGCTTCGACGTCCGGATGACCTTGCCGTCCTTGATCTTGGCCAGCACGCCGGTCGGGTTGAACATCCGCGGGATCTTGATGGGGAACCCGGCGGGGGCCTGGAACTCGGTCGTCGTGGTCAGCGGCGGCGTCACGCCACCCATGTCGAAGCCGTCGAGCTTGCCCATCGCGTCGAGCAGCGCCGCCGGTGTGATCTCGCGAAGGGTCTTGGCGACGCGCTCGAAGACCCAGGCCGCGGCCCACGAGCCCAAGGCCGCGTCACTCTTGTCGAGGCTCTTGTCGAACGCGTTCATGTCCTTGACGAACTTCTTGACACCCGGGACGCCCTTCGCCGTCACCGGGACCGCCTGGTTGACGATGAGCGTCCCCTCCAGCGCGTCACCGGCGTTCTCCAGGATCTGTGGCGTCAGGAAGACGGAAACCGTGGCGACGTCCCCGTCGAAGCCCTGCTGCTTCAGGCCGACGAAGTACTTCGCACCCGCGTCCCCGATCACGATGGCGGTGATGCCATCGGCCCCGTTCTGCAACGAGGCCGCGACCTGGGGGGCGAGGTCGGCCGCGTCGAGCGGCACGGCCACCTTGTTCACGAGGTCGACGTTCGCCGACGTAGCGCTCAGCTGGATGACCGGCACCGCAGCGGCTGCCGCCGCGAGCTCCGGGTACACCGCGCTGATCTTCGAGGCGCCCTTCGATGCGAGCAGCCTCGGCATCTCGTAGAGCAGGCCGATCGGGCCGGCGACGATCGGGAACGAGACCTTGCTCGAGAGGGCGAGCGGCTCGCTCGGGCTCGGGCCGATGCTCGGGATGTTGTTCTCCTCGAGCAGTGGATAGACCTGGCTGCCGAGCGTCGTGAAGTTGCCGACGAGCGCCACGACCTTCTGGTCGACGGCGTCACGGGCGCACTGCGCGGCCCGGTTGGGGTCGTTGTTCGTGTTGCAGACGACCACGTCGAGCTCGTGCTTGACGCCGCTCGCGTCCTCGAGGCCACCCTTCTTGTTGATCGCCTTCGCGCGGGCCTCGATCGCGCCCGACACCTCCGGGTTCGCGCTGCCTGCCTCCGCGACCTCGAACTCACCGATGGTCATGACCTTGATCGGGTCGCCGGTCGGCTTCTTCGCACCTGCCGCCGCGGTAGACGCCGTCGCGGTCAGACCACTGAGTGAGACGGCGACCGCCAGGATCGCCAACCTCCGACCCGAGCGCCGCTCCATCCCCACTCCCCCGTTCGATCACCCGTCGCGCGCGGCCAGCACTGCCGGCGCCACCCGGCTGACTCTACAGTTTTCGCACTATCAGTCAAGTGAGTGGCGAACGTCGACGTTCGACAGACATTGTGTCGGCAACTCGTGTTCTGTACCGTCGCCCGGCATGACGAGCGAGCACCCGAATGCCGTCGTGCTGCGGCGCCTCTACGACGCGTACGCGCGTCGCGACAAGGAGACGATCTGCGAGCTGATCGCCGAGGACTGCACCTGGAACGTCCCCGGCCGCGGGCCGAAGTCGGGCACCCATCGCGGCCGGGAAGCGATCCTCGAGCTGTTCCGCGACCTCATGCGCGCGAGCAAGGGGTCGGCTCGGATCGAGGTCGACGACATCGTCGCGAACGACCGGCACGCCATCGTCCTGCAGACCGGCCGCGCCACGATCGAGGGCAGGACCAGCGAGCTCAAGGAGGTGCTGGTCCACACGATCCGAGACGGCCAGGTCGCAGAGATGTGGGAGTACCAATACGACCTCTACGCCTTCGACGAGATGATGTCATCGAGCGACGAGGTGATGTGATCTCGCGCTTGCCCTCGTCGGGTCGCCGCCATAAGTTCGGTCTACAAATCACTCGACGGTGCGTGACCCGAGTGAGGAGTGTCCGTCAGCCGTCGCCCGGGGGGAGTCGCAGATGATCGATGGGACGTTGGTCGTCGATGCAGTGTTGCACGCGTACAACTTCACGCCGGAGAACGTGAAGAACCCGGAGCTCATCTCGAAGCTCTCGATGATGCTCTACGGGCTCTGCGCGGGGTACGCGCCCAGGAACCAGCCGGAGTACACGCTCGACTTCGAGCGGTTCATGAGCGCGCCCGACGTGGACCTGTTGGCCCACGCCGTGTTCGCCGAGAGCCCGACCGACATCGGGATCTACCACGAGGTCCCGCAGTGGGGCTCGCTGAAGGACGGCGGGTCGCCGATGTGGGTCGCCAAGGAGCTGCGCGACCGCTACCCGGGCCGTGTCGCGATCTACGGCGCGCTCAGCCCGTGGTACGGCGACCCGATCGAGACCATCGACCGCCTTGTGGAGGAAGACGGCGTGGTCGGCATCAAGCTGTACCCGCTCGACATCGTCGACGGGAAGCCGCAGAGCTTCCGCATGGACGACCAAGAGGTGATGTTCCCGCTCTTCGAGCACATGCAGAAGCGCGGCATCCGCTCGGTGGGCGTCCACAAGGCGCTGCCGCTCGGGCCGCTGCCGATGGACCCGTTCCGGATCGACGACATGGAGGGCGCGTTGGCCGCTTTCCCCGATCTCTTCTTCGAGATCGTGCACGGCGGGATGGCGTTCCTCGAGGAGACCACCATGCAGCTGGCGCGGTTCCCGAACTGCGCGATCAACCTCGAAGGCGGATCGGCGTTCCTGCCCAACATGCCGATGAAGTTCGCCGAGGTGCTGGGCTCGTTCCTGTCGTTCGGCGCCGAGGACAGGATCATCTGGGCGACCGGATGCATCGCGTTCCACCCGCGCCCGCTCGTCGAGCGGTTCTGGAACTTCGAGTTCCCGCCGATGCTCACCGAGGGCTACGGGGTCCCGCCGCTCACGAAGGAGATCAAGGCGAAGATACTCAGCGGCAATGTCGCGCGGATCGTCGGCCTCGACCTCGACGAGATGACGCGTCAGTCGGCTGGCGACGAGTTCTCCGACCGTGACGAGCTGGCCGCGCCGTGGACCGGTGGACGCGTCGCGGCGGCAGCCGCGGCATCGTGATCCGCCACGCCCGGATCGGCGAGCACGAGGTCCGGGCCGCGCTCGACGAGGTGCACGACCCGTGCAGCGAGGTCGCGGGCGTGCCCGCGGGAATCCTCGAGATGGGGCTCGTGCACGATCTCCAGGTCAGCCACGAGCCCGATGGCGCGGTCGTGCGCCTCGCCATCCGCGTCACGGAGCCGACGTGCCTGATGGGACCGTCACTCGCGTCCGGTGCGCGAGAGCGGCTCGCCGCATTGCCGGGCGTCGCCCGCGTCGAGGTGACGCTGAGCGACGACGGCGACTGGACGCCGGCGGCCATGAGCGCCGAGTACCGTGCGCGGCTTGCGGAGCACCGCGCGGCGCGGCGCGGCGCGATCGAGGTGCGTGAGACGCCGATGGGGTCACCGATCCGGGTGGGGAGATAGTCATGGGGCTGCGCGGCATCGACGGCAAGGTCGCGATCGTCACCGGCGGCGCGAGCGGGATGGGCGCGGCCTCGTCGAGACGTCTCAGCGAGGAGGGCGCGAGCGTCGTGGTCGTCGACGTCAACGAGGAGGGCGCCGAGAAGGTGGCGGCGTCGCTCACCGGGCCGGCCACCGCGGTCAGGGCCGACGTGTCGACCGAGGAGGGCGTCGACGGCTACGTCGACGCCGCGGTGCGCGAGTTCGGACGGGTCGACCTCTTCCACAACAACGCGGGCTACGGCGGCGAGCTGGTGCCCACGTGGGAGATGACGACGGAGCAGTTCGACCACACGATGGCCGTCAACGCGCGCGGGGTGTTCTTCGGATTGCGGGCGGTGCTGCGCCAGATGGTGCAGCAGGGAACCGGCGGTGCCATCGTGAACACCGCCTCGATGTCGGGCCGCCGTGGCATTCCGGGCCAGGCCGCGTATGCGGCGTCGAAGCACGCGGTGCTCGGCATGACGAAGGTCGCGGCCGGCGAGGCCGGACCGCTCGGCATCCGCGTGAACGCCGTGTGCCCGGGCCTCGTGCAGACGCCGATGCTGCAGGGACTGATCGACGAAGCCGGCCCCGAGATCGTCGACATGATGGTGGCGCGTGTGCCACTCGGTCGGATAGCGCAGGCCGACGAGGTCGCCAACCTCGTGACCTGGCTCCTGAGCGACGAAGCCTCCTACCTCAACGGCGAGGACATCAGCGTCGACGGCGGGATCGGCGCCGGATGAGGACATGCGGATGAGCGACACGAGCACCTATGCCACCAGCGACGAGATGCAGATCGTCACCGACGACCTGCCGTGGGCGCCCTTCCCCGGCGTCGAGGACAGCGGCTTCAAGCTCCTCCGGGTGAACCGCGACATCAGCGGCCTCACGATGTTGCTGAAGATCCCGAAGGGCGTGCGCGGCCCGATGCACAAGCACTGTGGCGCCGGCGAGTACGTGATCCTGCAGGGTCACATCGACTTCGGCGATCGCAAGCTCGGCCCGGGCGACTACTTCTTCGAACCCGCGGGGCTCAGGCACTCCGAACCGCCGCCCGACGAAGAGGTCATCATGCTCGTGATCTCGTACGGGCCGATCGCCACGACCCGCCCCGACGGGTCACCGGGGCCGGTCGTCGACGCCGAGCTCATGGTCAAGCTCTGGGAGCGTGCGCTCGCCGAACCTGCTCGCTGACGTGCGCGCCGCCGGCGATCAGCGCTTCGACAACCCGCCGCAGACGACGTCGAGATAGCGCTCCACGGTCGCGGTCTCGCCGACGCCCGCAAGCAGCGCGGAGACGTCGTTCGCATCGATGCCGGCTCGTACTGCGCCCGCGTCACGCGCGCGCTCGATGAGCAGATCCGTCACGTCGAACAATCGCTGCACCACCGCCACGCGTTCGCGCAGGCCCGGCCGCGCCCGCGCCGCGGCGACGAGGACGCGGTCGCGCGCCATGATCGCCCCCGCGTCGCGGACAAACGCGAAGAACGCGGCGCCGGGGTCCGCTGCCGACAGCGCGGCCTCGGCCTCGTCGGCGAGCTCCGTGAACGCGCGCTCGATGACGGCATCGACGAGCGCGTCCTTCGTCGGGAAGTGGCGGTACACGGTGCCGACGGCGACCCCGGCTTGCTGTGCGATCTCCTCGACGGGCACGTCGAAGCCGTCCCGGGCGAACCGGTGCCGTGCGGCGGTGAGCAGCGCGTCACGGTTCCGGGCTGCGTCCGCCCGCAGGGCCTTGACCGGCGCCGTCATCAGCCCTATCGTAACCTGAATTGGGGTTCATGTTATGGGCCCCGCCGAAGGGGGAACCGATGACCACCACCGAGGCGGCGCGCACCCCGCGCGCCAACGGCGCCGGCGTCGACGACCACGGCTTCCCGCAGTGCTGGTACCCGATCGCGATGTCGAGCGAGCTCGACCGGGGCCAGGTCGTGGGACGGGAGTTCCTGGGTGGCCGCGTCATCTGCTACCGCGGCGCGAACGGACGAGCAACCGTGCTGTCCGCGTACTGCCGCCATCTCGGCACGGATCTCACGCAGGGCGAGGTCGTCGGCGACAACATCCGGTGCGGCTTTCACTACTGGGAGTACGGGCAGGACGGCCGGTGCGCACGCATCCCGGCGTCCGATCGCATCCCCGACGACTCGGCGTTGTTCGACTTCCCGACCGCGGAGTCGCTGGGCCTGGTCTGGGCGTTCAACGGTGGCCAGCCGACGTACGACGTGCCGACGTTCCCGGGCGCCGACGCGGCGTCGCTCGAGGTCCGGACCGGCGAGATCGGGCACATGCCGTTTCCCCACTGGCTCGCGACCGCGAACTCGATGGACATGCAGCACCTCGAGGTCGTCCACGGCGTGCCGAACGAGGTCGACCTCGACACGATCGACGTCGGACCGAACCACATCGAGTACGACATGGTCTGGCACGACCCGAACTTCGGTCGCATCGAGCAGCACATCAAGGACTTCGGCAGCAACGTCGTCATGATCACCGGCACGATGGCGGGCATGGAGCTGTCACAGTTCTTCGCCGGCCGCCCCACGACACAGGACGAGTCGTTCGGGTACATCACCGTCGCGGTGCCCAAGGCCGAAGTGCAAGGCGTCGACGACCAAACCGTGCAACAGCAGCTCGACCTCGCGGAGGGGTACGCGCGCGGGCTCATCGCCGACGATCAGCGCATCCTCCAAGGCATGCGGTTCCGCGTCGACACGCTGGTGCCGGCCGACCGGGCCCTGAGCCGTTGGCTCCGCTATCTCGACCAGATCCCGAAGGCGAACCCGGCCGCGAAGCTGATCCGCTGATTCCCCGCCCGTTGACGGCGCGCCCCGGGCCGCGCCAAGATAGTCAGAGATCAAACGACCTTTGGTCGGACGAGCTCGGGGAGGGCACGTGCGCCTGAGCATCGCCTTCAGCGGCTTCGGGCCGCTCGCGCCCACCCTCGATGGCGTGCGCGCGGCCGAGGACGCGGGCCTCGACGGCGTGTGGTCGGCCGAGCACCTCGGCTTCCACGACGCGATGGTCCCGAGCGCGATGTACGCGGCCACGACCGAGCGGATCGAGATCGGCATCGTCGGGCTGAGTGCGGCGAGCCGGCACCCGGGACTGCTCGCGATGGAGCTCGCGTCGCTCTGCGAGGTGGCTCCCGGTCGCGTGCGCGTGCAGGTCGGCACCGGCGATCCGAGCCTGGTCGGCAAGCTCGGCGGGTCCGTCGACCGCCCGGTCATGCGGACGCGCCAGCTCGTCGACGTGTTGCGCACGACGCTCTCGGGCAAGGAGGGGAACCGGGAGCTGCTCGTCGGCGCGTTCAAGGGCTTCAAGCTGAACGCCTACACCGGGCCTCCCCCGCCGATCGACGTCATGGCGATCCGGCCGGCCATGCTCCGGCTCGCGGCCGACGTCGCCGACGGTGTCTCGCTGTCGGTCTCCGCGTCGCGCCCGTACCTGAAGGAGACGGTGCAGCTGATCGAGGAGTCGCTCGCGGAGCACGGGCGGGAGCGAGCGCAGTTCCGGATCACGGCGCTCGTCTTCGGGATGATCGCGCCCGGCATCGACCAGTTGCTCGGAGGTATGGGGCCGATGCTCGCGACGTTCCCGCCCGAGCCGATGGAGCCGCTCACCACCGGTGTGCTCGACGGCGCCGCGTACGTCGCCGCGCACAAGGCCGGTCGCACCCTCGAGGCCGCGAAGATGCTGACCGCCGACGTGCTGCGTGAGCTCATGCTCGCGGCCGAGCCCGATCAGGTCGGCGACGTGCTCGCCGCGTACGCAGCGACCGGCATCGACGAGCTCGGGGTGATGCCGATGGGTCCGCCCGAGTTCCTGGTCGAGACGATCAAGCTGCTCGCCGATTCCCGACCGAGCTGAGGAGGAGATCGATGACGAGCGCCACCAAGACCGACGAAGACACGATCCTCGAGCTGCACCACGGATTCGTGGAAGCGAACAAGACCGGTGACACGTCGTACCTGCGCGCGCACATGGCGCCGGGGCCCGAGGGGTTTCGTTGGTACAACCTCAACAAGAGCGTCTACGTCGGGATGGAGCACATCATCCGGCTGTGGGACTTCCTGGTCGCGATGGGCGGGCACGCCGAGGCCCCGATCAAGGAGGAGCAGATCACGGTCGTCGGCGACCTGGCCTTCGTCAGCTTCATCATGCAGTTCGACGCCGACTTCGGCCCGATGGGCAAGTTGTCGCAGTCAGCGCGGTCCACCGAGATCTGGCAGCGCCTGGATGGCGAGTGGAAGATGGTCCACTTCCACTGCTCCGAGCACGAGCCGGGCGGATGGGAAGGCGGATTGTGACGGCCGCGGGCCGTGCCGGGATCAGCACCGACGAGGAGCGCATCCTCGAGCTCCATCGGGAGTTCGTCGCGGCGAACCAGGCGATCGACGTCGGTTGGCTGCGAGCGCACATGGCGCCGGGCGCCGACACGCTCACGTGGTTCAACCTCAACAAGAGCGACTACGTCGGCGTCGACCACATCTGTCGCCTGTGGGAGTTCCTCGGGGCGGCTGCCGCCGGCGCGCAGCAGCGGTGCGAGAGCATCGACCCGAGTGTCCACGTGGACGGTGACATCGCCTGGGTCGATTCGCACATCCGTCTCGAGGCCGACTTCGGGGTGATGGGCAAGGTGTCGCAGTCGGCCCGATCCACCGAGATCTGGCAGCGCAGGGACGGCGAGTGGAAGATGGCCCACTTCCACTGCTCCGAGCACGAGCCCGGCGGGTGGGAAGGCGGATTGTGACGCTCGAGCGATTCGACGTCGACGGGCCGGTCGGGAAGCTGGCGGCGTACGACACGGGACCGCGTGGCCGCGGGCTCCCGGTCGTGCTCGTCCACGGCATCAACATGAACGGTCACGTGTGGGACGACCTCGTGGAGGAGCTCGGCGACCGGCACACGGTTGCACTCGACCTGCGTGGTCACGGTGACTCCGTGAAGACCGGGCCCTACGACGCGAACGCGTATGCGGACGACGTGCTCGCGGTGATGGACGCCCGCGGCATCGAGCGCGCGCACCTCGTGGGTGCGTCGTTCGGTGGCCCCGTGGTCTGCGCGCTCGCGGCACGCGCACCCGGTCGCGTCGCGTCGGTCACCGCGATCGGCAGCGCCGTCACCGCGGGCGACGGTGTGGACATCGACGGGGGCATCGCCGCGATGCGCCAGGTCGGGGCGCGCGACTTCTTCACGGGGTTCATGGGCCAGGCGAGCTTCGCTCCCGGCACGGATCCCGCGCTCGTCGAGGCCGCCGCCGGCGCGGCCGCCGCCGGCCGCGACCTCGACACGATCGAGGCCGTCACCCGAACCGCGTTCTCCGCCGACGCGAGCGACGTCGTCGCGAAGGTGGAGGCTCCCGCGCTCGTGCTGACCGGCGAGCACGACATGACGTGTCCGGTCCCGGCCGGCAAGCAGCTCGCCGCCGCGCTGGGCACCCGGCTGCAGGTCCTGTCCGGACGCGGCCACATGGCGATGGTGGAAGCCCCCAAGATCGTCGCGGCCGCGATCGCGCCGCACCTCGCCGCGCACGACTCGTGACGCTGGCGCTCCGCGGCGCCGTGCTGGTCGACGGCACCGGCGCCGACCCGGTCGACAGGGCGACCGTCCTGCTCGACGGCGAGCGCATCGCGTCCATCGGCGAGCGCGCGCCGAGTGATGCGGAGACCATCGATCTCGACGGATGCACGCTGCTGCCGGGACTGATCGACGCGCATACCCACCTCGGCATCGCGTTCGAGCTCCAGCACCACGCGCAGCAAGGTCACATCCCGACCGCAGAGATCGCGGCGCGTGTGTTCCAGGTGTGTGCCGCAACGCTGGACGCGGGATTCACCATGTGCCGCGACGTCGGTGGGCTCGACGGTGGCATCGTCCGCGCGATCGATCTCGGGCTCGTCGAGGGTCCGCGCATCCTCCCGTCGGGCCCGGCGATCGCGCAGGACGGTGGGCACGCGACGTTCATGCCGCCGTGGTCCGACTGCTGGTGCCCGACTGCGCTGCCTGGGCTCGTCGAGGGCGTCACCGTCGCCAACGGCCCCGATGAGGTGCGCCTCGCGGCTCGCCGTGCGTTCCGCCGCGGCGCGACACAGCTGAAGGTGTTCGTGAGCGGCGGGGTCGTGTCGATCACCGACGAGATCGACCACACCCAGCTCACGGTCGAGGAGTTGCGCGCGGCGGTGGTCGAAGCGCAGGCGCGGAGCACGTACGTCACCGCGCACGCCCACAACGTGCGCGGCATCCGCAACGGGCTCGAAGCGGGCGTCGAGTGCTTCGAGCACGGCAGCTGGCTCGACGAGCAGACCGCGGCAGCGATGGCCGCGGCCGGGGCCGCGTTGGTGCCGACACTCGCCGTCGCCCGGCTCATGGCCGAGGATTGGGAGGAGTGGGGCCTGCCGCAGGCCGTCGTGCCGCGCATGGAGCAGGTGGCCGGGCACATGGCGGATGCGGTCAAGCTCGCCCGCGCCGCGGGCGTGACCCTCGGGTCGGGCTCCGACCTGCTCGGCCCGCGTCAGAACCGCAAGGGGCTCGAGCTCGTGCTGCGCGCGGAGATCGAGAGCCCGATGGACGCGATCGTCGCTGCAACCGCGACCAATGCGCGCATCCTGCGCGTCGACGACCGGCTGGGCACGGTCGAGCCGGGCAAGCTCGCCGACATCATCGTCGTGCGCGGCGACCCGCTCGCCGAGCCCGCGATCTTCGACGACGCCGACCGCATCGTGCTCGTCGTCAAGAACGGCGTCGTGAAGAAGCGCCTCTAGCCCCAGACGAGACGGGCGAGGTCGCCCACGAGGCGGAGCTTCGCCTCCTGCTGCTCCGGCGTGATCGGGTTGCCGCTCGCGACCGACGCGAACCCGCACTGCGGGCTCAGCGCGAGCCGACCGAGCGGAACGATCCGCTCGGCCTCGTGGACGCGCGCCTCGACCGCGGCCGCGTCCTCGAGCGCGCCGTCCTTGGTCGTGAGCAGGCCGAGCACGACCACCGTCTCTTCGGGCACGTGCTCGAGCGCGCCGAAGTCGCCCGAGCGCGGCGTGTCGTACTCGAGCAGCAGCCGGTCGACGGCAAGAGCAGGGAACAGGTCCGCCGCGATCGCCTCGTAGCCGCCGCTCGCCGCCCACATCCCGGCCGAGTTGCCCCGGCACAGATGAACCGCCCGAGTGACGCCCTCGAGCCCGTCGAAGACCGAGCTGTCGAGCTCCGCGTCGAAGCGCACGTCCGCCGCGAGATCACGTCCGACCGACGTCATCTCCTCCCGGAACGCCGGGTCGCAGATGAACCCGTAGTTCGGAGCGTCGAGCTGCACGTAGTCGCACCCGAGGGCGACGAGATCCTTGACGAGGCCGCGCATGTAGTCGCGCACGTCGACCAGGAATTCCTCGGGTGTCGGGTAGGCGTCGCGTGAGTGCTCCGGGTCCCAGAACGTCCGGTGGAAGCTCGGCGCCGGCACGCAATACTTCGTGCGGCAATGCGCGTGCTCGTGGAGAAACGCGTACTCGTCACGCGCGAGATCGTGCGCGACCGAGACCTTCTCGACGACCGCTGGGTACGGACGGCGACTGTGCTCGTCCGCCCGTTCGGAGCCTTTCCACTCCCAGCCCGGCCCGCCCAGCACCATGTCGAAGCCGTGCAACGCGTGCACCGTCGGCACCCAGCTGTCACGCCGCAGCTCGCCGTCGGCGACCACGTCGATCCCAGCCCGCTCTTGGAGCGCGATGGCGTCGAGCACCGCCGCGTCCTCGATCTCACGCAGCTCGGCGTCGGTCCACTCACCAACCGCGACGCGCCGCCTGGCGTCGCGCACCTCGGGCGCGCGCAGCAGGCTACCGACGATCTCCGCTCGCGGCTGGTCTCTCATGGGGTCGCGCCGCTCTCGGCGGCTGCTCGCGCCCGCGCCTCGTCACGCAACTGGCGGTACTCGCTGCCGAGTGCGACCGCGCGGACTTGCTTCGAGTCGGTCGGCTGGTGGCCGACTTCGTGCGCGGGCGCCGGGACCTCCGCCACCGTGTTCGTCAGCCGGCCGACGCCGTCGACCTCGACCTCGACGGTGTCCCCCGGCTCCATCGGCCGTGAGAACGCGGGCGTCCCGGTGAACACGATGTCGCCCGGCAGCAACGTGATGTAGCGGCACAGGTCGGCGAGCAGGTAGTCGATCCCGAAGTTCATCTCCGCGACCGGCGCCTCCTGCACCACCTCGCCGTTCACGTACGTCCGCAGCGTCGAGTCGCGCACGTCGACCCCCCGGACGATCCCGGGCCCGATCGGTGCGAAGCCATCCATGCCCTTGACCCGCAGCATCGAGCCCGAATCCGTCTCGCGGAAGTCGTGCAGGCCGACGTCGTTGGACGGGGCGAACCCGGCGAGGTGGTCCCACACGTCGGCGGGAGCCAGATTGCGCATCGGCAGCCCGACGATCGCCGCGATCTCGCCTTCGTAGTTGAGGTACTTGGTCCCCTCGGGCCGGTGGAGCACACCGCGGTGCGCGTTGAGCGCGGTCAGCGGCTTCTGGAAGTACGTCGGCGTCTCGATCCCTGGGTTCTCGAACTCGTCGAGGCGTGACTGGTAGTTGAGGTGGACGCACAGGATCTTCGTCGGATCGCACGGTGGCAGGTACGTCGCCGTCGCTTCGGGGATCCGCCGTCCGTCGCCGAGCACGAGCGCGTCGCCGTCGGGAACGACCCAGCTCGCCATGCCCTCGTGGAGCACGCGGCGACGCTCGCGGCGCGGTCCCTCCAGCACGCTCACCTCGGCTCCTTCCGAAGGGGCGTCGCAGTGCCACCCACCACCGAGAACGCGAGCGAGTGCACATAGCCGCGCCCCACGTCGGTGGGCGCGAGCGCGTCGAGCTCCTCGAACTCCGATGTCCCGAGCTCGAGCGTCGCGGGCCCGGAGTACACGCGGCCGCACTCGAAGCCCTTGATCGTCGCGCGCGACAGCTCGTGCACTACCGGTGCCTCGCCGTCGACCGCGGGCCACAGGCGCGTGTGCACGAGCGGCGTGGCGATCCCGCGAGGGAACGGCTTGTCGGCCTCGTCCTCCAGAGTGACAGCGAGCGTGCACAGCCGGCGCCCCAGCGTCGAGACGTGCGCCGCGAACCGGCTCCCCACCTCCTTGCGCACGCCGCCCTGCCCGAGCTCGACCGGCCGCGTCATCGCGATCGCGCCGAGCTTCTTCGGGAACCCCTGGATGAGGCCCCGTACGAGGGACAGGTCGTTGTCGACCCAGATGTACGGCACGCGCCCCGCCGGCTTGCCGTCGTACGAGCCGCACAAGACGACGTACGCCTCCTTGTACTGGCCGCGCGCCGGATCGTCCCGCACGCGGTCGTCCTGCTCGGACGCCGAGCACCAGTCGGCGAACACGAACGAGCACGCGCCGTCGCCGGCCGGTCCCATACCCGGCGGCAGCAGCGCGGCCACGCGGCGTGGCTCGGCAGTGAAGTCGACCGAGATGATCTCGCCCGAGTAGTGCCACGGCGGCGGCGTGAGGATCGAGGCGCGACCCGTGTCGGACTGCGGGAGCGTCCACCCCTGCAGGGTCATCGTGCTTCCTCCAGCTCGAACCACACGTGGACCTGCCCGGTGCCCACCGAGGCCTCGTACTCCGAGAGGAGCACGCCGGGCGCGCGGCACGCCTGGCCACCGAGCGCCCCGACCAGCATGAGGTAGTGCCCGAAGTGCCCCTCCGGCGACAGCCGGCGGAACGCCGGGTAGAAGTCGATCACAGCCGCGTGGTCGCCGGCGCGCCACCAGTCGATGATGCGCAGGTCGGCGACGCGCGCCTCGTCGGAGACGACGTGCTCGGGCCCGTACCCCATGTGCTCGGGGAGCTCGGCCAGCGACCAGAAGCGGTGGCTCATGCCGCCGCTCCCGAGCAGTGCCACGCGGCGGTCGCTGCACGCGATGGCATCGCCGAGCACGGCACCGAACCCGAGGAAGTCGTCGAGCTCTCCCGTCTGGCAGACACCGACCGACAGCACCTGCTCGTCGCGGTGCAGCCAGTGGACCAGGTTGATCGTCGGGTAGTGGTACGGAAAGTGGGGCGTCGTCACGTTGGTCGTCCGGATGCCTCGTTCCTTCGCCGTCGCGTGCACCAGCTTCGCGAGGGCAGGCGCGCCCGGATAGTCGAACTCGAGCTCGCAGATCGCCCGCGGGACCTCTTCGGAGGTGTAGACGCCGCGATGGCGGTCGTGGCCGGCGAGCACGTGCTCGAACGTCGTGAACCAGTGCGTGTCGAAGATCACGAGCGTGTCGGCACCGACGTCGTCGAGTCGCTCGCGCAGGAGCGTGAAGCCACTGACGAGCGTCGTGTCGCGGCCGCCACCCAGACGGACGCGCTGCTCCTCGGGCAGCATGATCGTGGGCTGGTGGCCGACGATCGCGGCACCGACGACATCACCCATCGGCCGCCGCCAGCAGGGCGTCGACGAGCGACTCCGACAGCTCCCGCTGCGCGTTCACGTGCGCGATCTGGTACGTCCGCGCCGCGGATGCGAGGTAGAAGCGCTCGTACAGCTCGTTGCGTCCCGCGAACCCCGTGCCGACGAAGTCCCACGCCGCTCTGAAGAGCCGGACTCGCTCGCTCGCGTCGCGACCATCGGCGCCCTGGAAGTACTGCTCCAGCAATGGGCGGAGCGCGGGATCGTCGAGCTCGGCCTCCGTCGGCGTCGCGAGCAGGTTGTGCGAGCCGAGGAGCTTGATGATCTCGTTGACCCGTGGGAACCACTTGGGCAGCGTCGGTCGCAGGGCACGGAACGGGCGCTCGTCACAGAACCACGTCCCGTTCCCCCATTCGTACGCACCCGCCTCCGCGGCAGTGACTGCCGCGCGGGTGAGCTCCGCGTACGTCCAGATCTCGCCGAGCATCTCCTTGGTCGCGGCGTCCGTGGCGCCGATCGCCTCACTCATCCGCGTCGCGAGCTCGTACGCGAACAGCAGCTTCACGTACGCACGGATGCTCGTCTGCTGCATGACGTTGGCCGCCCAGCCTGTCGCCATCGTCGCGTTGTAGACGGTGGTGTCACCGTCGACGAAGACTCGTTCGCGCGGCACCTCGACGTCGTCGAAGATCACGAACGCGTCCTGTTCGTCGAAGCGACTCGAGAACGGGTGGTCGTAGGTGCTGCCCTGCGTCGAGTAGCTGTCGCGGCAGATGAACTTCAGTCCGGGCGTTGCCATCGGGATCGAGAACACCAAGGCGTATCGGCTCGCTTCTTCGGGCAGCGGCTGCCCCGTGTAGACGGCGAGCTCGTCGACGAATGGCGCCAGGGTCGCCAGGACCCGCGCACCCCGCACGACGATCCCGTGCTCCGTCTCGGCCACCTTGTGAAGCGCGATCGTGCCGCCACCCGCAGCGAGGTCGCCCGCGCTCTTGTCGACGGTCGGGTGGATGATCGTGTGCGTGAGCGCGAGGTCGCGGCGCGCGAGCTCGTCCTGGAAGGCCACGAGGTTGGCCGCGCCCTCTTCGTTGCCGTTCTGTGCCCAGACGTCGGCGCGGCCTGCGAAGCCCGCGAACGTGACGTTCAGGTAGTCGGGCGAACGGCCCAACAGGCCGGCAGAGAACCGTGCGGTGCGCTCGAGGCCGTCGTGCCGGCGCAGCAGGTCGTCACGCGACCGCGGGATCACGTGACTGACGTTGATCCGCTCGCCGGTCGTCGGGTGGTCGACGAGGCAGACGTCGGCCTCGTCGTGCTGGAGGTCGTAGAGGTCGGCCATCGTCTGCACCACCCCGGCGAACGCCGGATGCTCGGTGACGTCGGTGACACGCCGCCCCTCGAGCCACACCTCGCGGTCGTCGCGCAGGCCCGCCAGGAGCTCCTTGCCGGTACGGGCGGGCATGGTCGACCCCTCGATCCGTCGAGCCTCGGGTCCATCCAGCGCAACGGGCGCGTCCCAAGGTCGTTAGAGATCTTATGATCTGGGTGGGCGGCCCGTCAACCGTCGCGGTCGGGCGGGTGATGCCGCAGGAGACGGTCGAGCAGGCGCGCGAGCTCGCGGCGCTCCTCCGGCTCCAGCACGCTCACCCACTCGCGCTCGCGCGCGTTCTGGCGACGGAACGCGTCGGCGGTCTTCCGGCGACCGAGCGCCGTCAGCACGACCGTCACCATGCGCCGGTCGGACGACTCGCGCCGCCGCTCGACGAGCCCGTCGCGCTCGAGCGTGTTGAGCACGCTCGAGATGCTCGCCCGCGTCACCGCGGAGAGATGTGCGAGCGCGCGCGGCTCGAGCGGTCCGGCGACCCACAGCGTGAAGAGGATGCGGAAGCCGGCCCAGCTCCAACCCATCGGGCGGTGCACGTGGGCCTCGAGGTCGCCGACGAGCCGGTTCGACAACCGCAGCACGCTCAGGACCACGTCCATCGCCTCGTGGTCGGTGCCCGGCGCGAGCTCGGCGGTCCGCTCACGCGCGAGCCTCGTGAAGCCGCCGGCATCCGGGAGGGGCTCGACCATCGGGCAATGATGGCCGACGTGGAGACATCGCGTCCGGAGCGTGTGCTCGACGACGAGCACGGCGTGCGACTCGCCGTCCAGGATTGGGGCGGTACGGGCGACCCGGTGCTCCTCGCCCACGCGACCGCGTTCCACGGACTCGTGTGGCGACCGGTTGCCACACGGCTCGTGGCGGAAGGCTTCCACGTGTGGTCGTTCGACTTCCGGAGTCACGGTGACAGCTCGCGCAGCCCCTCGGGCCACGCGTGGGAGCGCTTCGGCGAGGACACGCTCGCGGTCGCCTCGCACCTCGGCCTTGCCGGCGACCCGTCGCTGGTCGCCGCGGGTCACTCCAAAGGCGCGGCGGCGATGCTTCTCGCGGAGGCCGACGCGCCGGGCACCTTCAGACGCGTCTGGACGTTCGAACCGGTCGTGATCCCGAGCGAGGTCCCGCTCGACTCGCGGCCCGATTTCCCGCTCGCCGTCGGCGCGCGCCGCCGACGCAATCAGTGGAGCTCGCTGGACGAGGCGTTGACGTCGTACGCCTCGCGACCGCCGTTCGACGCACTCGACGGCGACGCGCTCCGTGCCTACGTCGAGCACGGGCTCCGCCAACGCGAGGACGGCGCGTGGGTGCTGAAGTGCGCGCCGGACGACGAGGCCGACATGTACGCCCACGGCCACGCGCACGCGCTCTGGCGCCGGCTGCCCGAGATCGAGGCGCGTGTCCACGTCGTCTGCGGTGAGCGCACCGACGCGGTGACGCCGAAGCTCGGGCAGCGGATCGTCGACCGGTTGCCCGAGGCCACCCTCGAGGTGATGCCGGGCGTCGGCCACTTCGGCCCCGTCGAGGACCCGGCTGCGGCGAGCGCCTCGATCCTCGGGTTCGCCCGCTCGTAGGCTGCCCGTCGTGAGCATGACCGACGTCGCACAGTCCGGGATCGACATCTACAGCCCCGACGTCTACGTCGACGGGCCCCCGCACGACGTGTTCGAGCGGCTGCGGCGTGAGCAACCCGTGTTCCGTCAGGAGATGCCCGACGGCACGTGGTACTGGGCGGTGCTCAAGCACGCCGACGTCGTGCACGTGGCGCGCGAGCCGCGGCTGTTCTCGGCGTGGGAGCGCGGCGTCGTGCTCGAGGAGCTCGACCCGGAGCAGCTCGAGGGGATGCGCAACATGCTCCTCTCGATGGACCCACCCCGGCACGTCGACTGGCGCAAGAACCTCGCGCCCAGCTTCACGGCCCGGGTGATCGGCCAACTCGAGGAGCGGATCCGCGCGATCTGCCGCACGATCATGGAGCGGGCCGCGGAGCAAGGCGACGTCGAGTTCGTCCACGACGTGACGTCGAGCCTCCCGTCGCAGGTGATCGGCGAGCTGATGGGGCTCCCCGAAGAGGACTGGCAGCAGGTCCACGTGTGGGCCGAACGCAACACGAGCGGTCAGGACCCCGACATCGCCGGCGACGCCGCCTACGAAGCGGGCAACCCCAACATGGAGATGGCGCTGTACGCGATCGAGCTCGCCGGGCGCCGCCGGGCGGAGCCGCCACGCGAAGACCTCATGGCGCTGATCCTCGCGGCCGAGGTCGACGGCACCCCGATGACCGACATCGAGTTCGGCAGCTTCTTCGTGCAGCTCGTGACCGCGGGCAACGACACGACGAAGACGATGCTGTCGTCGGGCCTGCTCGCGCTGCTCCAGCACCCGGACCAGCTCGCCGAGCTGCGCGCCGATCCGAACCTGATCGCCGGGGCCGTCGAGGAGATCCTGCGCTGGGCGAACCCGCTCCATTACTTCCGGCGCACCGCGAGCGCCGACACGCGCCTCCGCGATGTCGACATCGCGGCCGGCGACAAGGTGGCGATGATCTACACCTCCGCGAACCGGGACGAGGACGTGTTCGACGCCCCCCACCGGTTCGACGTCCACCGGCACCCGAACCCGCACCTGTCGTTCGGCATCGCCGAGCATTTCTGTCTCGGCGTGCACCTCGCGCGGCTCGAGGGACGCGTGTTCTTCGAGGAGCTGCTGAGCACGTTTCCCGGCATCGAGCTGACCGGCGAGCCCCGACGCACCCGCTCCAACCTCAACAACGCCCTGAAGGTGCTCCCCGTCCGGCTGTCTCGCTAGCGCTGGACCCGTCAGGCCACGTCGAGCTCGATCTCGGCACTCTCGAGGCCGTAGACGAACGCGTTCGGCATCTCGACCGGCTCCCCTCCGGGCGCGAGCCGGACCTGCTCGACGCGCCGCACGAACTCCTCGAAGAAGATCTTGATCTCCAGTCGCGCGAGCGCGGCGCCGAGGCAGAAGTGGGTACCGAACCCGAACGCGAGGTGCGGGTTCGGATCGCGGGTGACGTCGAGGCGCTCGGGGTCGCTGAAGTGCGCGGGATCACGGTTGGCGGACCCGTACATGAGCACGACCTGTTGGCCCCGCCCAATCGTCTCGCCGCCGATGTCGTAGTCCTCCGTCGCGACCCTGCACATGTTGTGGATCGGCGTGACGTAGCGGATGAACTCCTCCGTCGCGACGGTGAGGTCGGCGTCCTCGAGCCGCTTCCATTGGTCGGGGTCCGCGATCAGATTCAGGATCGTGCGCGCGATCACCGTGCGCGTCGTCTCGGCGCCGCCGTCGAGCAGGAGCAGGCAGTCGGCGATCACCTCGTCGATCCCGAACCGGTGGCCGGGGACCTCGGCCTTCGTCCAGACGGACATCACGTCGTCGGCCGGGCAGCGCTGCTTCTCCTCGTACAGCGCGGCGGCTGCCCCCGCGAACTCGAATGCCGCCGCCATCCCGTCCTCGCTGAAGTAACGCGGGCCCCCGCCGAGCATGATCGTGCGCTCCGACCAGTCGCGCAGCTTCGGCCACACGTCGTCGGGGAAGCCGAGGAGCAGCCCGATCATCATCGCCGGCAGCGGCGCCGCGAGATCACGGATCACGTCGGCGCGGCCCCGGGCCGCGGCATCGTCGAGCAGCTGCGTGACGACCTCGCGGATGTGGTCCTCCCACCGCAGCACCGCCTTCGGCGTGAACCGTCGTGACACGAGGTTGCGCCGCAGATGGTGAAGCGGGTCGTCGAGCCCGATGATCGCGCTGTCGGCCGGGATGTTCGGCCGGTACCCGCCCTTGGCCTGGTCGGAGTTGATGAAGATGTCCTTGCGCTTCTCGATCTCGACGATGTCGTCGTAGCGCGCGATGCCCCACAGCTCATTGGTCGCGTCCCAGTAGACGGGCGCGTGCTCGCGCATCCACGCGTACGTCGTATACGGGTCGTTCACATAGAAGTCACCGTCGAGCAGGTCGATTTCGCGCATCCGGATCAACGTAGCGTCCCCGCGCTCTGTCAGGATTGCCGTCATGCTGCGCGCCCTCGCCACCGCCTGCTACCGACGCCGCCGTCTCGTCGTGCTCGCGTGGATCGCCGTCGTGATCGCGCTGTCGGTGCTCGCCGGCGCGGTCGGCGACGACTACCGGCAAGGCTTCCGGATCAGCGGGACCGAGTCGGCACGAGCACAGGATCTGCTGCAACAGAGCTTCCCCTCACGGGCCGGCGACACGGGCCAGCTCGTGATCGACGCGCCCGGGGGCGTGACCGACCCGGCGGTCCGGCAACGAGTCGAGCGGACGCTCGCGCGCATCGAGCGGGTGCCCGAGGTCACGGGCACGACGAGCCCCTACTCCCCCGCGGGCGCGCGCCAGGTGGCACCAGGCGGGAAGATCGCATACGGGGAGATCCAGTTCGACAAGCGCGCGGGCCAGGTCTCCGAGGACACCGCGAGACGCATCATCGATATCGCCGACCCCGGGAAGGAGATCGGGGGCGCGACGTTCGAGCTCGGCGGTCGCATGTTCCTGTTACCGAGCTTCGGAGGATCGTCGGAGGTGATCGGGCTCGTCGCCGCGGTCGTCATCCTGCTGCTCGCGTTCGGATCGGTGCTCGCGATGGGCCTGCCGATCTTCACCGCGTTGCTCGGCATCGGCACCGGGTTCGCGATCGTCGGGCTCCTCTCGAACGTGATCGTCAGCCCCGATTTCACGACTCAGGTGGCGGCGATGATCGGGCTCGGCGTCGGCATCGACTACGCGCTGTTCATCGTCACGCGGTACCGCCAGGGTCTCCACGACGGTCTCGACCCCGAGCGCGCCACCGTCCTCGCCATGGACACCGCCGGACGCGCCGTCCTCTTCGCCGGTGCGACCGTCGTCATCTCGCTCTGCGGGCTGTTGCTGATGGGTGTCGACTTCATCCGAGGCTTGGGCATCGGTGCCGCGTCGACGGTCCTCGTGACGATGGTCGCGTCGGTGACGTTCGTCCCTGCGCTCCTCGGGTTCGTCGGGCGCAACATCGACCGGTTGCACGTGCCCGGGCTCCACCGCAAGGAGAACGTCACCCGCGAGAGCGTGTGGTTCCGGTGGAGTCGCGTCGTCCAGCGCCGGCCGTGGATCGCCGCCGGCGCCGGCCTCGTCGTGCTCCTCACGCTGGCGCTCCCGTTCCTCTCGCTGCGCCTGGGCTTCTCGGACACCGGCAACGCCCCGACGACCGACACCACGCGGCGCGCCTACGACCTGCTCTCCGACGGGTTCGGGCCGGGCTTCAACGGCCCGCTCATCGTCGCCGCGCGCACCCCGGGCGGCACCGCCTCGCTCGACGCGCTCGCGAAGCGCCTCCCCGAGGTCCGGGGCGTCGCGAGGGTCGGCCCGGTCGTGCCGAGCCCCGACGGGCGAACCGCGGTGATCCAGGTGATCCCCAGCACCTCACCGCAGAGCACGCAGACCGAGGCTCTCATCCACCGGCTGCGCGACGACGTGATCCCATCGGCCACACGCGGAACGGGCGCGTCCGCCCACGTCGGGGGCATCACCGCCGCCGGTGTCGACGTGACCGAGTCGCTGAGCGAGCGGCTCCCGGTGTTCATCGGAGGCGTGCTCGGCTTCAGCTTCTTGTTGCTGCTCGCGGTGTTCCGATCGGTGCTCGTACCGGTCAAGGCCGTGGTCGTGAACCTCCTCTCGATCGCCGCGGCCTACGGCGTGATCGTGGCCGTGTTCCAGTGGGGTTGGGGGGCGCTCGCGGTGGCCGACGGGCTCGCCGCGACGGCGCGAGTGATCACCGCGGCAGCCGCGATCATGGTCATGGTGTTCGCGAGCTTCGTGCTCGGCGACTTCCGGGTCGTCAAGCTCTTCGGGCTCGGGCTCGCATCGGCAATCCTCATCGACGCGACGATCGTTCGTGTCGTGCTGGTCCCCGCGACGATGGAGCTGCTGGGCGACCGCAACTGGTGGTTCCCGCGCTGGCTCGACCGGTTCGTGCCCCGGTTGCACGTGGAGGCGGCACCCGATCTCGAGGCCGAGCTCGCCGCCCTCAGCGAAGAGGAAGCAGCCGCAGCGCGCAGCTAGACGAAGAGCACACGCGCGTGCACGAAGCCGAGCGCGTGCAAGCGGTGCACGAGCAGGCGCCGGACCGCGCGTTCGGCGTGACCCGGTAGGTCCGCGTCGAGTGCCCGCGCCCGGATCTCGTCGGTGGCCCGCGCCGCGATCTCACGGTCGCTCACATCGGGTTGGAAGAGCCCGTCGTCGACCGCGCGGATGCTGCTGCGATCCACCACCGCTTCGCCGAGCTCGGCCCGTGGCAGTCGCACGACGATCGTTCGGCGACGGGCTGCCACATCCGGTCGGTCCACGCTACGCAGCGGGACGGTAGCGGCGATGGTGCCGTCGACCGAGTAGCTGGCTTCGGAGCTCGGGAAGAGAACGGTGAGGATGCCGAAGTCGTCGCTGAACGTGACGGTCACGGACTCGGACCTCGGAGCGGTGGTGTAGTCACCGAACGAGCGGATAGTCCGCATCGCGGCGCGTGCCGTCGGCGGGCGCTCGGTGGCCTGATTCGGCAACGTCACGCCGAGCCACGCGAGCGTGCCGCCGGTGACGATGCCGGCAGCGGCGAAGCAGACGAGGAACGCGACGGCACGGCCGCGTCGTCTCGCGCGGACCGGCTGCGGTACGGGCTGTTGCGACGGCGCCGGGCGTGGTGCGACCCGGGTCCGGGGCGGCGGGGTGATCGGATCGGTCGGCCCGGTCAGCGACGGGTCGGACCGGGGGCCCTCGAGGGTCAGCGTCGGCATGCCGGCCACATTCTTGCTGGTCGCGCGCACCTGGAAGCGCGCGGCGGCCCGGCGCCGTGGGGGGCCGGTGCCGGGCCGCCGAGAGGGGACGGGCTACGTGTGGGGCGTGGTGGTCGTGGTCGTGCTGTCCTGGTGGCTGCCGTACTGATGGTCGTCGCGGTCGCCGTCACGGCCCTCCCGCTCGTGGAAACGCCGCCCGCCGGGGAAATCCGGGAAGTGGGGGCCGCCGGGGAAGCCGGGCAGGTTCGGCTCGTCTCGTCCGCCCGGACCGGGCAGCTGCCGGACGATCGGCGCGAACCCAGCCCCGTCGTCGGGGGCGGTCGCGCGCCCGATCGCGAAGCCAGCGCCGCCGATCGCCAACCCGAGCACGACGACCAACGCCGCGGCGAGCCAGCCGGGCAGGCTCACGGGTCCGCGGCCGGCGCCCGGGCCGGCGCGCTCCTCGCTCGCGTCTCCTTCCGCGGCTGAGGTCTCGGGTGTCGACGCGTCGGGTTCGGTCTCGTCGGCCACGCGTGCTCCTTCTGTTCGGCTGCGCGCCAGTGTGACCGTGCCACCTGAGCGCAACCTGAGAGATCGACGGGCCGGGCGCTACTCCTTGAAGCCGGCGAGCACGCCCTTCCACCGTTCGGGATCCGACCGGTACGGGGCGTAGAAGGAGAGCCGGTCGACGACGTCGCCGTAGCGCGCGAGGAGCGCCTTGGGGATGTCCTCCGGGGCGGCGACCACCGCGAACGCCTCGAGGATCTCGTCGGTGATGAGGTCGCCCATCTCGACCCACTGGCCCTGCTTCGAGAGCCGGTTGAGGTCGTCCTGGAGGTCGCCCCACCCGTGCCGCTCCAGCACCCCGCGGTACGCGGGCGTCGAGCCGTAGAAGGCGATCTGCTGCTTGGTGCCTTCGCGCGCCTTGTCGAGCTCCTCGTCGCTCGTGCCCGTCACGACGAACAGCGGGCCCGAGATCTCGAAGTCGGAACGCGACCTGTCGGACTTCGCCCAGCCCCGTTCGAGGGCGGGCAGCGTGACCTCGCGGACGTACCGCTCGGTGGTGAAGCCGTGCAGGATGATGCCGTCGGCGACCTCGCCCGCCACCTCCGTCATCTTCTCGCCGACCGCGGCGAGGACGATCTTCGGGTTGCCGTGCGGGTTGGGCCCGGGGTTGAAGAACGGTGTCATCAGCGTGTGGCGGTAGAACTCACCGCGGAAGTCGAGCGGCGCGCCGCTGTTCCAGCTCGACCAGATCGCACGGATCGCGAGCACGAGCTCCCGCATCCGCGCCGCCGGGTGCGACCAGGGCATCGAGAAGCGCTTCTCGATGTGTGCCTTGATCTGGCTCCCGAGCCCGAGCCGGAAGCGTCCACCCGAGAAGGCTTGGAGGTCGTAGCCGATGTTCGCCAGGTTCATCGGGTTGCGCGCGAACGCGACGGCGATGCTGGTGCTCAGCTCGAGGTGCTCGGTGTGCTCGGCCGCGATGAGCAGAGGGAAGAACGGGTCGTGCTGGGTCTCGGCGGTCAGCCCGCCGTCGTAACCGACTTCCTCGAGCTCGCGCGCGGTGCGGGCGATGTCCTCGATCCGCATCCCACCGATCCCACCGTCGACCTTCATCTCCGCTCCCTCTCGACGAGCCATCGCAGCGTACCGGCGGTGCCCGGAGCGAGCGCAGGGCGCTCGCCAGGGAGCGAGCGCCCGCGGGCCGGGTATCCCGGCCCGCAGCGAGCGACCGAGACATACGGTGCCCGGAGCGAGCGCAGGGCGACCGAGACATCCGGTCCGCGTCGCCGTCACACCCCGGCGGTACGGTGCGAGCGATGGCTCCGTTGCCCTACTCGCTCTCCCCCAGCTCGATCGCCTGCTTCAAGTCGTGCCCGTTGGCGTTCCGGTTCTCCTACGTGGAGCGCCTGCCGGAGCCCCCGAGCCCGTGGGCGTCGAAGGGGACGCTCGTCCACCGCGCGCTCGAGCTACTCATGTGCCGGCCGCGGCACGACCGCACGATCGACGCCGCGCTCGCCGACCTCGACCGGGCGCGCGCCGAGCTCGCCGACGATCCGGAGTTCGCCGGGTTGGAGCTCGACGAGGAGGAATGGCGGCTGTTCCACGCCGACGCGGAGCAGCTCGTGCATCGGTACTTCGAGCTCGAGGATCCGACCGCCGTGCACCCGATCGGGCTCGAGCTGAAGCTCCAGGCCGATCTCGACGGCGTCCGCCTGCGCGGCGTCATCGACCGGCTCGACCTCGTCGACGGCGAGCTCGTCGTCACCGACTACAAGACGGGCTCCGTGCCGACCGAGCACTTCGAGGCCAAGAGCCTCGCCGGCGTGCATCTGTACGGGCTGCTCTGCGAGCGCATGCTCGGGCGACGCCCGGTGCGCGTGCAGCTGCTCTACCTCTCGAAGCCCGAGGCGATCATCGCCCGCCCGACCGACCAGTCGACGAACGGCGTCGGGCGACGAGCGGTGGCGCTCTGGAACGCGATCGAGCGCGCGTGCGCACGTGATGACTTCCGTCCGAGCCCGAGTCGGCTGTGCGACTTCTGCTCGTTCAAGCCGTACTGCCCCGTCTACGGCGGCGACCCCGACCAGGCGGCCGAGCTACACGGACCGGGGACCGTCATCGAGCCCGCGCTGCCACTCGCGACGTAACCCCGCTACACGTTGCCGGCGCGCTCGGACGCGGGCAGCCATCCGAGCTTCACGAGCGCCCACGTCACCACCACGAGCACGACTCCGGTCACGACCGACGCGAGGAAGCCGGCCTGTCTGACCACGCCGTCGATGAGCAGGACGACGAGCGTCCACGAGACCACGCAGACCACGAACTGCACGGCGAGCAGCACGGGCTCGGCCCTGCGGTCGCTTCTCCACTCCATGTGTCGCCTCCTGACGCCGGTCGCAGACGGGACGATACGCGCCGGTAGCGTGGTGCCGTGCCAGACGTGTTCGAGCGCGTCCACCAGCTGGACGAGGCGATCGAGAAGCGGCTGGAGCCGTACCGGAACCCGGCACTGGACGCGTTCTTCTACCGGTTGTCGAGTGCCGCCGACCATGCCCTGCTCTGGCTCGCACTCGGGTCGCTGCGCGCAGCGCGCCGTCATGACCGTCGCATCGCGGTGCGGCTCGCGGTGATGCTCGGTGTCGAGTCGGCGGTCACGAACGGCCTCGTCAAGTCGCTGTTCCAGCGCGTGCGGCCGCCGGACCACTTCGAGCACGACGGGCCGCTGCCCTACGACATGCACCGCCCGATCACGACGTCGTTCCCGTCGGGCCACGCGACCACCGCCTTCACGGCGGCCACGTTGCTCGGCGACGGCACGCGCGTCGCACCGCTGTACTTCACGCTGGCGGCCCTCGTGGCCGCGAGCCGCGTCTACGTGCGGATGCACCACACCTCCGACGTGGTCGCGGGCGCACTGCTCGGCCTGTGCTTCGGGCGGGTTGCCCGCCGGGTGGCGCCGCTCTCCGGGCGACGGGGCCGGGGTTAGCCTGGGTTCGAGCGAGAGGGAGGTTGCCGATGAGCCGCGAGATCGCCGTGACCTTCGACTACCGGTGCCCGTTCGCGCGCAACGGCCACGAGGCGGTGATCAACGCGGTCCGCGCCGGGGACCTGGGCGACGTCGAGTGGCGCTACATGGCGTTCTCGCTCGACCAGGTCCACGTGCCCGAGGGCGAGCCGCCGGTGTGGGAGCGGGAGCCCGGCGCCTGGGGCACGGGCGTGCTCGCGCTGCTCTATGGCATCGCCGTGCGCGACGTGTTTCCCGAGCAGTTCTACGACGCGCACCTCGCGCTCTTCGCGGCCCGGCACGACCACGGCCTGAAGCTCGGGCACGAGGACGTGCTCCGCGACGCGGTCACGTCGGCCGGCCTCGACGCTGACGCGGTAGCGGCCGAGGTGTGGAGTGGGCGTCCGTTGAAGACGCTCGCGGCCGAGCACAGCGAGGCGGTCGACCGGTGGGCCGTGTTCGGCGTGCCCACCTACATCGAGGGTGACGAGGCGGTCTTCGTTCGGTTCATGGAGCGAGGCCGGATCGACGACCTCGAGCGCACCGTCGACCTCATCGAGTGGGCGCGCCTCAACGAGTTCAAGCGGACCCGGATCCCGCGGTAGGGGCGGTACGGTCCCGGCATGGCCGGGGACGCGCTGTCGTTCGTCGACGACGAGGGCGAAGAGGTCGTCCTCGACGACGACGAGGCCGAGACGCTGTTCGCGCTGACCGCCGGCCTCGACGCCGCGACGGTGTCGGCGTGCCCGACGTGCCGGAGCCGCGTCCTGGCCTGCGTGGCGCTCGTTGACCTCCTCGAGGAGGCGCCGCCTCATGTCCGTGCCCGCGAGCTCGTCGAGCTCGCCGACGAGGCGCCGACCCTGCACCTCTACGTCGAGGACCTACGCAACAGCTGCCGCCACACGAGGTGGCGCGATCCCGGGCACGCGGAGTGGGCCGACGCGCTCGACGACCTTTCGGGCCGCCAGGCGCTGCGATGAAGGCCGGGAGCCGGAACGGGTGAGGGCGGTCACCGTGGTGGACGGGGCGCTCGAGTGGCGCGAGCACCCGGACCCCGAGCCCGGATCGGGTGAGCTGCTCGTCGCGGTACGGGCGGCGGGGCTGAACGGCGCCGACATGCACCAGCGGCATGGTCTCTACCCGGCGCCCCCGGGATCGCCGGCCGACATCCCCGGCCTCGAGCTCGCGGGTGAGGTCGTCGCGACCGGGCACGGGGTCGCGCGGTTCGACACTGGCGACCGCGTGATGGCGATCGTCGGCGGCGGTGGACAGGCCGAGCTCGCCGTCGTGCACGAGCGCGTCGCGATGGCCGTACCCGATGGTCTCGGCTGGCCCGAAGCCGGCGGGTTCCCCGAGGTGTTCATCACGGCGCACGACGCGCTGTTCACGCAGGCCGGCCTCACCGTCGGCGAGCGCGCGGTGGTGCACGGCGCGGCGGGCGGCGTCGGCATCGCGGGCGTCCAGCTCGCCGCCCGCGCCGGTGCCCGGATCGTCGCGACCGTGCGCAACCAGGCCTTGCGGTCGGAGGTCGCCGAGATCGGAGGCCGGTGCGGCCACGTCGCGGTCGTCGCTCCCGCCGACTTCACCACGCACGGACCGTTCGATGTCGTGCTCGAGCTGGTCGGCGCGCCCAACATCGCCGCCGACCTCGACGCGCTCGCGATCGGCGGTCGCATCGCGGTGATCGGGGTCGGCGCGGGCGGGCAAGCCGAGGTGAACCTCGTCGCGCTGATGACGAAGCGTGGGCGCATGCACGCCTCCATGCTGCGGAACCGCCCGCTCGAGCAGAAGGCCGACGCGTCGCAGCGTGTCGAACGCTCGGTCGTGCCGCTGCTCGCGACCGGCGACGTGCGCGTGCCGGTGAGCGAGACGTTCCCGATGGCCGGGGCCGAGGCTGCCTACGACCGGTTCGCGGCCGGCGGCAAGCTCGGCAAGATCGTGCTCGTCAACGCATGATCAGCACGTTCACGCGTGGCGGCGTGCTCGCCGCGTCGACGGTGAACGGTCGCTTGGTGTCGAGGCCGATGAGCCACACGAGCTTGTTGTCGGTGACGACATCGGGGGTCGTGTCCGGGTACTTGTCGAGCCACTCGACGATCGCCGTGTGGTGCACCTTCTGGGAGTCGAACAGGAGACGAAGGTTGCCCTTGTAGGTGGTTCGCCCGGCACCCGGGTTGCGACCGTCGAACGTCGACGCGGGCGTGAACTCCACCACCAACACCGCGTGCGCTGCCTTGAAGCCCTCCGTCGAGCTGTGCAGGGGCTGCCCGCCTACCTGGACGTACGGCGCCTTGCGGTACTGGACCGTGTACCCCGGCGGCATGTCCGGATTGTTGCCCTGGTCGAACGTGAACGTGATCTTGTCGTAGCAGGTCGTCGGCTCGACGACCGCGTCGGTGAGGTACTCGAGGTCTTTGGGCCCGGACAGCGCGCGCTTCCCGTCGCTCGCCACGATGAAGCGGCAGCCGGGATCCTGGTGCCGGGCTTTGTGCCTGGCCGACGCCCGCTCGCGCGGCCGGGATGCCGACGCGTCGTTCGACTCTCCCGAGCACGCAGCCGTCGCGACGAGCAGCGTCGTGAGCGCGCACGCGACGACGAAGAGGCGCAGGGGCCGCATCGGCCCAGGTTACGGGGCGGTACGATCCGCGCGACCGCAGCCATCGACGACCGCTGGAGGCCCCGTGCCCCGTTTCGGCTCTCCGTTCTCGGACGCAGGGGCTCGCGAGGTCGTCGTGGTCGAAGCCGTGCGCTCGCCGCTCGGCAAGCGCAACGGGGGGCTGGCCACCGTGCACCCGGCCGAGCTGCTCGGTGCCGTGCAGCGCGCCGCAGTCGATGGCGCCGGCATCGACCCGCACGAGGTGGGCCAGGTGATCGCCGGCTGCGTGACGCAGACCGGAGAGCAGACGTTCGACATCGCGCGCACGGCGTGGCTCTCGGCCGGGCTGCCCATCGACGTCGCGGGAACAACCGTCGACGCACAGTGCGGTTCCTCCCAGCAGGCGACGAACCTCGCCGCCGCGCTCGTCGCCTCGGGCGTGGTCGACACGGTTCTCGCATGCGGCGTCGAGTCGATGAGCCGTGTGCCACTCGGCACCGCGGTGAAGCAGGGGCCGGGCCGCCCGCTGCCGGAGTCGTACTTCGCGCAGTACGAGGTCACGTCCCAGTTCGAGGCCGCCGAGCGCATCGCCGACAAGTGGGGCGTCAGTCGCGACGACTGCGACCGGTTCGGCCTGCGTTCGCAGGAGCGCGCCCGGCGCGCCTGGGACGAGGGGCGCTTCGAGCGCGAGGTCCTGCCGCTCGACGCCCCGGATCTCTCCGACGACGGCAAGCCGACGGGCACCACGCATCGAGTCGACCGCGACGAGGGCTTGCGCGAGACGTCGCTCGAGGCGCTGGCCGCGTTGAAGCCGGTCGCGCGCGAAGACGGCGTACACACCGCGGGGTCGTCGTCCCAGATCACCGACGGCGCGGCCGCGGTGCTGATGACGACGGCGGCGCGGGCACGAGAGCTCGGCCTGCGTCCCCGGGCCCGGATCGTCGACCAGTGCCTCGTCGGCGTCGATCCGGTGCTGATGCTCACCGGCCCGATCGACGCGACGCAGCGGCTGTTCGCGCGCACCGGTCTGTCCATGGGTGACATCGACACGGTCGAGATCAACGAGGCCTTCGCTTCCGTCGTGCTGGCCTGGGAACGCGAGCTCGAGCCCGACGACGAGACCGTCAACCCGAACGGGGGAGCGATCGCGCTCGGCCACCCGGTCGGCGCGACCGGCGCGCGGCTCGTCACGACCGCGCTGCACGAGCTCGAGCGCACCGACGGAACGCTCGCCTTGGTCACGATGTGCTGCGGCGGGGGCCTCGGCACCGGCACGATCATCGAGCGGCTGGCATGAGCGAGCGTCTGTCATGAGCGAGCGTCCGCGCGGCAGGTACCCTGCCGTGCAGCGAGCGAGGCCCGAGCGGCCCGGCGCGAAGCGCCAGGAGCGGGAACGGTGACGCGCTTCGGCCTCCAGATCCCGGGGTTCACGTTTCCCGGTGTCGACGACCGCGAGGTGTTCGAGCACGTGGCCGAGCTCGCGACCACCGCCGAAGCGGCCGGTTTCGACTCGATCTGGGTGATGGACCACTTCTGGCAACTGCCGCCACTCGGTGGTCCCGACCAGCCGATCCTCGAGGGCTACACGCTGCTGGGCGCGCTCGCGGCGCGTACCGAGCGCGTGGAGCTCGGCACGCTCGTCACCGGCGTCACGTACCGGAATCCCGCGCTCGTCGCCAAGATGGTCACGACGCTCGACGTGATCTCGAAGGGCAGAGCGATCTGCGGCATCGGCGCGGCGTGGTACGAGGAGGAGCACGTCGCGCTCGGGTTCGACTTCCCGCCCGCACGCGAGCGGCTGGACCGGCTCGACGAGGCGCTCACGATCATCCGCGCGATGTTCACCGCGGTCGCGCCGTCGTTCTCGGGCCGCTACTACCGCATCGAGGGCGCGAAGAACGTGCCCCGCCCGGTGCGCGAGGGCGGGCCGCCGATCCTGGTCGGCGGGAGCGGCGAGCGGCGCACCTTGCGGCTCGTCGCGCAGCACGCCGACCTCTGCAACATCTTCGGCAGCCCCGACCTGGTGCGGCACCGGCTGGACGTGCTGCGCGGGCACTGCGCCGACGTCGGTCGCGACCCCGACGAGATCACGACCTCGTGGCTCGGCACGCTCGTGCTCACCGACACGGCCGAGGAGGCCGACGGCGTGAAAGAGCTGCTCAGCAGCGCGATCGGGCCCGACTGGCACGAGCGGTCGATCGTCGGCGACGCCGACGGCGTCGTCGAGCAGGTGAGGGCGCTGGTCGACGCCGGGCTCGACATGCTCATCGTCAACATGCCGACGTCCGACGCCGAGACCGTCGGGCGCGCCGGCGAGCTGCTCGTCTCGAAGTTCGGATGAGCGAGTGAGCACGTGACGACGCTCGCCGAACGGCTCGGCTACGCGCCCGACGCAAAGTTGCTCATCGTCAACTGCGACGACCTCGGCTCGTCGCGCTCGGCGAACGTCGGCGTGTACGACGCGCTCCGCCGCGGCTTCGGCACGAGCGCGTCGCTGATGGTGCCGTGCCCGTGGGCGCGTGACGCGGCCGCGCAGTACCGCGGCGAGGACATCGGCGTGCACCTCACGCTCAACGCCGAGTGGGAGACGTACCGCTGGGGGCCGATCACGTACTGCCCGAGCCTGCTCGACGGCGACGGCGGCTTCCCGCGCACGGTCGAGGACACCTGGGACCACGCCGACCTCGACGAGGTCCGCCGTGAGCTTCGTGCGCAGGTCGAGCGGGCCATCCTCTGGGGCTTCGACATCAGCCACCTCGACAGCCACATGGGCACGCTGCAGCTGCGGGCGGAGTTCTTCGACGCGTACCTGGAGCTCGCGGTCGACTTCGGGCTCCCGCTGCGCATGGGCCCGGCGGGCGGCGAAGCGGTCGCCGGCTTCGAGTACCGGCGCCTGGCCGGCGAGGAAGGTGTCGTGTTCCCCGACCACTTCGTCCTGTACTCGGGCGTCGGCGCGCGCCGCCACATCGAGCGGGCCCTCTTCGAGCTCCGCCCGGGCGTGACGGAGGTCTACCTCCACCCTGCCGTCGACTCCGACGAGCTGCGTGCCTCGTATCCGGATTGGCCGGGCCGGGTGGAGGACCACGCGATGCTGTGCTCCGACCCGTCGTTCCGCGGCCTCGTCGAGCGCGCCGGCGCGACCCTCCTCGGCTACCGGGCGCTGCGCGACCTCCAGCGCGCGAGCTAGATGACGGGTGCCTCCGCGTGACCCCCGAGCAGCTGGCCGCGCTGTGCGCGGCTGCGCTGCCGGGTGAAGGCCTCACGACCGACGACATCGCGACCTGCTGCCTCGGGCCCGGGAGCGAGGTGATCGGCGACGAGCGCGTGCGAGAGCTGCACACCGGCAACGCCGCGCCCCGGTACGTCTGGCCCGGCGTCGACCTCGCCAACACCGCGGCCCTGGCGTTCTTCCAGGTGCTCGGCTTCGAGGCGTACGACCACGGCCTGAACATGCTGCTCCCGACGTCGTTCCGGGCACCGGTGCCGAGCGGTATCACCATCGAGCGCGAGACCGGCAACGGAGCCACCGCGCTCGCCGGTCAGCAGTTCCCCAACTGGGAGGACGAAGTCGCCCGCGGTGTCGAGCGCGGTACCACGTTCGCGGCGCGTGACGTCGGGGGCGCCACGATCGCGTTCGCGTGCCATTCGGTGAACCGCCACGCCTGGATCGGCCCGATGGCGACGGACGCCACACGCCGCCACGCCGGCACCGGTCACGCGCTCCTCGGCACGCTCGCCGCGGACATCGCGGCGCGGTACGGCGTCGAAGCCGCGGAGATCTCGTGGGTCGCCCCCGTTCCGTTCTACGCCAAGGCGGGCGCAGTGGCCTACCGTGCCTTCCGCACGCACAAGCTGGTGCTGTGAGCCGCGCGGCGGGGATCGACGTCGGGGTGCGCAAGGGCTGCGATGTCGTCGTACTCGACGGACGCGACGTGGTCGAGCACTGGCCAGGTGTCTTCCCCGACGAGCTGGCCGCGCTGTTGGGGCGACAGGATCCGGATGTCGTGGCGATCGACGCGCCGCCTGCGTACGCGCCGACCGGATCGACGCGACGCGCCGAGCGCGAGCTGATGCGCCGGGGCATCCGGCTCTACGTCACGCCCGACGAGGTCAGTGGCGCCCAGCTCGCCTGGTACGCCTGGATGCGGGTCGGGTTCGCATGCTTCGATGCCATCGCGCCCACGTTTCCCCGGTACCGCGGCGGCGACTACTCGGGGCACGCGTGCGAGGTGTTTCCTCACGCGACCGCCGTTGTGCTCAGCGGCGCGCTGCCCGATCGGAACGTGCGCAAGGCGGTGCACCGCCGAGCCGTTCTCGAGAGGTGCGGCATCGCCACGAGCGGGCTGCGGACAATCGACGCACTCGATGCTGCGCTGTGCGCGCTCACGGGTGTCATCGCGCTCGACGGAGGCGCGTGCGTCGTCGGGGACGCCGACGAGGGAGTGATCGTCCTTCCGGCGACCACGCTGCCGAAGCGTTACGTCAGTACTCCGTGACGCCCCGCAGCTTCGCTTGGAGGGCCTGGTACTCGGGCGACATCGTCAGTGGCAGCAGTTGCATGAGCTTGCCGATGTTGCCCGTCACCTTCATCTTCCCTTGCATGAACGCGGCGTTCGCGTCGAGATCGCCCTTGGCGATGGCCACGGAATCCTCGTAGGTAGACGTCATGGTGAAATCGGCGTCGGCAATCGTGCCGAGCGACGACTCGAGCAGCTTCCCGTTCTCCAGCACCCAGTAGTACTCGATGTCGCCGTCGGGTCCGCCGGTGACGACGTACTGCATCTTCGCCGACGCCCCCGGTCGCTCCGGCTGGTCGGCCGAGAGCTCGCGGCCCTTGTCGAGCCACTCCTGCGTGAGGTACCTCGCCACCGTGGTTCCCCTTTCCTCGACTCGCGTCAGCTCGCTCGTTCGTGCGCCTCCTGCGAGCGCACTCCCGCGAAGAGATCGTCTTCGGTCTCGCCCTCGGCGAGCTCCCCCACCCGTGAGCGCGCCAGCGCGTACTCGTCCCACGGGAAGATCTCGCGAACGACCTCATCGGGAAGGCGCATCCAGAAGCCCTCAGGGTCGACCTGCGTGCGGTGTGCCAGCAGCGACGCCCGGCGCCGGTGCAGCCAGTCGCCGACGTCGACGAACGTCGTGAAGCGCTCGTCGCGGTCGGGGAAGCCCTGGTCGAACCAGCGCGCGTAGGGGCTCTCCTCGCCACGCTCGATGAACGCATCGTGCAGCGCCTTGACGCGACGCCGCGAGAACCCCGTGTAGTAGAGCTTCAGCGGCGTCCACGGCTCGCCGGCATCCGGGTACTGCGTCGGGTCTCCCGCCGCGTCGAACGCCGGCAGCGAGATCTCGTGCACCCGGATGTGATCCGGGTGCGGGTAGAACTGACGGTCGTCGCCATAGGTGACGATCACCTGCGGACGCTCCTCGCGGATCACGTCGACGAGCCGGCCGACGGCCTCGTCGAGCGGCGCGTTGGCGAAGTTGTCGGGTCGCCGGTTGGTGTCGGTATCAGGCATGCCCGAGTCGTGGTAGCCGAGGAGGTGCAACGCGTCGTAGCCGATCACGTCGGCACTCGCTCGGAGCTCGCGCATGCGTACGGCCTCGAGATCGGCGCGCACCTCGGGCGTGTCGACCGCGGGGTTGAGGATGTCGCCCGCCTCGCCGCCCGTACAGCACACGAGGACGGTGTGAGCACCCTCGTCGGAATACCGCGCGATCGTCGCGCTGCCCTTCGAAGCCTCGTCGTCGGGATGCGCATGGACCGTGAGCACGCACAGGGGGTTGCCCGCGCGGTCGACCGGTCTCATCCACGCGACGTTACCCGCGGGCGTGATCGGTAGAGTCCGAACGTGCCGCTTCCGCGTCGTATCGCCGCCGTCGTCGTGGCCGGCGCGATGCTGGTTCTCACGTCACCGACCGTCGCGGGAGCGCAGTCGTTGCGCTGGAAGCAGTGCGGCGGTGGCCTCGAGTGCACCTCGCTCGATGTGCCCGTCGACTACAACCAGCCGAACGGCGAGCAGCTGACGATCGCGGTGGCGCGGCGTCCGGCGAGTGACCCCCGTCACAGCATCGGCTCGTTGGTCGTGAATTGGGGCGGGCCCGGTGATCCGGGCACCGAGACGCTGCGCCTGTTCGCTGACTCGTTTCCGCGCGAGATCCGCCGTCACTTCGACCTCGTCAGCTTCGACCCCCGCGGGACGGGATCCTCGCGGCCGATCGACTGTGTCGACGACGCGACATTCGAACGGCTCTTGAACGAGGACCCGACGCCCGACACGCCCGGGGAGCTCCCCCATTTCTACGACGGCTCGAACAGCGCGGTCGACTTCATCCAGGCCTGTATCGACAAGTTCGGTCCGTGGCTCGCCGGCGTCGGCAGCCGCAATGTCGCTCGCGATCTCGATCGCATGCGCGCGGCCATGGGTGAGCGCCGGCTCAACTTCCTCGGATACTCCTACGGCACCGTGATCGGGGCCGTGTACGCGCAGCTGTTCCCCCATCGCGTTCGTACGATGGTGCTCGATTCGGCGGTGAACCTCTCCGACACGGAGCAGTCCGCCCAACTCGGGAACCTCCGTGGCTTCGAGCGCGCCCTCGACGGATTCCTCACCGACTGCGCGTCGAAACGGGACTGCGCGTTCCGCTCGAACGGGAAGCCGCGCCGTGCGCTGGAGCAGCTGCGCGACCGCTTCGAGGGCGGGCTCACGGTCCCGACCGACGACGGTCGGACGGCCGGCGAAGCGACCTTCTATGCCGCGCTGCTCGGCGCGCTCTACGACCGGGAAACCGGCTGGCCGCTCCTGGCCGCGGCCTTGCATCAGGTCGTCGCGAAGCACGACGGCTCGCTGCTCGCGCTGACGGCCGACACGCAGACCGGCAGGCGCGAGAACGGCACCTACGACAACATCCGCGAGGCGATCGGCTTCATCACTTGCGACGACCGGCCCGATCCGCTCGTGCCGTTCGACGAGTACCGGACCACGTTCGAGCAGTACTCGCGCGAATACCCGTTCTTCGGACGCTTCGTCGCCGCCTACCCGCTGGGGTGCGACCCGCGCCTGCCCAGACCGGCGCCCGGCACAGCGCTCGACGACGTGCGCACCGCCGACGCTCCACCCGTGCTGGTGATCGGCACGACCCGCGATCCCGCGACGCCGTACTCCGGGGCCCGGGACCTGCAACGACGTCTTCGTGGTTCGCGGCTGCTCACGTTCGTCAGCACCGAGCACGGCAGCTACGGCAAGGGCATCACGTGCATCGACGACGCCGTCGACCGCTATCTGGTTCGTCGATCGCTGCCGCCGCGTGGCGTGCGCTGCCAGGCGTGACCGTCGACGTCACGCGGTGACGGACTCCGCTCGCTCCCCGGGTTGGAGCCGGTAGACGTCGACCCGGCCGATGTCACGAATACGCCGCCCGGGGAGCCGGCGGAACGAGAACCGTTCGTCGCCGGCGAGAGCGGCGGCGAGCTCGGCCGACACCAGCACCGTCCCCGGCCGGGCCATCTCCGTGAGCCTGCTCGCGAGGTTCACGACCGATCCGAAGTAGTCGCCGTCACGTGACAGCACCGCGCCCCACGCGACACCGGCGCGCGTTTGCGGGAGCATCTCGTCGCCCGTCGACGCCTCGGTCAGCGCCAGCGCGATCGCCGCCGCGGTACCTGGCGTGTCGGTGATGAACATCACCTCGTCGCCGATGGTCTTCACGATCCGGCCCCCGGCGCTCACGACGGTGTCGTGCGCGATCGCCGAGAACCGCTCCACGAGCGCGAACAGACCCTCGACCTCGAGCTCCTCGCTCAGCGCGGTGTAGCCGACGAGGTCGACGAAGCCGACCGCCACGTTGACCATGTTGGCCAGGCTCGGGTCGCCGTCGGCGAGCTTGCGCCACAAGGTTGCCCGGAGCTGGAGCCGATGGGCGTGGTCGATGAGGCGGGACAGGTCCTCGAAATCGAACCGCTGTGCAATCAGCTCGGCGAGCTCCTCGTCGTCGAGGCCCATGCGACGCGCGGCCCGGAACGACGAGGCAACATCGTCGCTCTCGACCTCCGCGACGCGAGCCAGCGCGGCATTGAGCACACGCGCCTGCGCGAGCGCACGCTCCAAGGTCCACTCGAACATCCAGGGATTGCGCAGCCGGTCGGCGAAGGCCCGCAGCGCAGCCACGTCCGCGTCGGTGAAGGCGACGAGGTCGTCGGGGAGGTCGGGGAACCCGATCGCGCGCCACACTTCGCGCGCCACGTCGAGGTCGCAGCCCGCCGTTGCCGCGAGCTGCTCCATCGTGTAGCGCCGCTCGCCCGGCGTGATCTCGCGGTCGAGTGTCAACAGCGCGAGGTAGTGGCCCTGCGCCGCGTTGTCGATCTCGGTGTCGGTGGCGCCGCGGCGGCGCAGGAACCTCCGGAGCGAGCGCTTCACGGCTCCCCCGACCGCCTCGTCGCCCGGCGTCTCAGGACGACCGGGGCACGTCCTTCCAGGGCAGCTCGCGCGAGTTGTCGGGCTCCTTGGGCAGGCCGAGCACGCGTTCACCGAGGATGTTGCGCATCACGTTCGACGTGCCGCCCTCGATCGTGTTGGCCTGCGCGCGCAGGAAGCCACGGGCGACGTCGCGGTGCGAGTCGCCGCTGCCGTCGATCAAGACGTTGCGGCCGCCCTTCGTGAGGTCGTCACCTTCCCAAGCGACTGCGTTCGCACCCTCGAGGTCGACCGCGAGCTTCTGGAGCCGCTGGTTGAACTCGGCCTGCATGAGCTTCGTGATCGAGCCCTCCGGCCCTGCTTCGGCGCCGCTCTTGCGCTTGTCGGCCGCGCGCTGGTTGCTCAGCCGGATGAGCCGGCTCTCGACGTAGAGCTGGACGAGGCGCTGGCGCACCAGCGGATCGGCGAGGGGACGGTGACGCTGGATCAAGCGCGCGATCGGGCTGCCGCCGACCGCGTCGCCCGAGAGCGAACCGGCGCCCGAGAGCGCGACGCGCTCGTTCATCAGCGTGGTGATCGCGACGCGCCAGCCCTCGCCCTCAGGGCCGACACGCATCGAGTCGGGGATGCGGACGCCCTCCATGAAGACCTCGTTGAACTCCGCGTCACCCGTGATCTGGACGAGCGGGCGCACCTCGACACCCGGCGCCTGCATGTCGAGCACGAAGTAGCTGAGTCCCTTGTGCTTGGGAACCTCGGGGTTCGTGCGGGCGAGCAGCATCCCCCACTTCGAGATGTGTGCGAGCGTCGTCCACACCTTCTGCCCGGTGATGACCCACTCGTCACCATCGCGCTCGGCGCGCGTCGACAGCCCGGCCACGTCGGAACCGGCACCCGGCTCGCTGAAGAGCTGGCACCAGATCTCCTCGTTGGTCGCGAGGGGGCGCAGCAGCCGCTGCTTCTGCTCCTCGGTGCCCCACGTGATGATCGTCGGACCGCCCATCCCGATGCCGATGATGTTGAACGGGCGTGGTACCCGGTAGTGGTTGAGCACCTCGTTGACGTGCTTCGCCTGGCCCGGCGGGACCGACAGACCCGCGCCGTATTCGGTCGGCCAGGTGGGTGTTGCGTAGCCCGCCTCGCCGAACCGGACGCACCACTGGCGATAGTCGAGCGCGTCGCGCAGCTCGGACCACTTGGCGTCGTCGCGGGCGTCGACCGCTTCCATCCAACCGGCTGGGAGGTTCTCGGCCAGCCACGACTGCGTCTGGTCGCGCAGCTGCTCAGCGCCGAGCTCGGCACGCGTCGACTGTTCGGCGACCGCCATGCGAACCTCCGACTCCACGGCCACGGTGGCACGGATGGTAGCCCGGTACGAGCGAAGATCGATCGGTGCCGGGCGCTCGCCGCTCCTAGGCTCGACGACATGACACGCGCGCTCGTGTACAGGGAGGGTAAGCCGCCCGAGGAGCTGGCGGTGGAGGACGCGATCGAGCGCATCGACGCCGAGCGCGCGCTCGTGTGGATCGACGCGGACCGGCCGCCGAAGGAGGAGTTGAACACGCTGGCCACGCAGCTCGGCATCAACGAGTTCACCCTCGAGGACCTCCAGTCGGCCAACCAGCGCACGAAGCTCGACCACTACTCGGACCAATGGCATGTCGCCGTCCACGACTGCGAGGTACGAGACCGCGAGCTCATCACCCGGGAGATCGACGTCGTATTCGGCGATGGATGGCTCCTGTCCGTCCGCCAGAAGCCGGAGGGGCACGCGCGGGCGGAGCCGTTCCCGATGGAGCTCGTGCAACAGCGCTTCGAGTCACAACGGGTCGAGCACGACTCCACCGACGAGGGCTTCCTCCTCTGGGCACTGCTCGACGTCGTGGTCGACCGCCACTTCATCGTCACCGACGTGGTCGACGATGCGATCGACGAGGCCGAGGTGGTGGTGCTCGGTGACGATGCGGAGGAGGTCGCGCAACGCCGCGGTCGCCCGCGCCAGCTATTCGAGCTCAGCAAGCTGCTCGTCCAGTTCCGTCGCGCCGCGAGCCCGCTCCGCGAGGTGGTGAGCGCGATCCTGCGGCGTGAGACGCCGTGCATCAGCGAGGCCGCGTTCCCGCACTTCCAGGACGTCTTCGACCACGTGTTGCGGGTCTCCGACCTCGTCGAGTCGCAGCGCGACGTCCTCACCGGGCTGCGGGATGCCGAGCTCACGGTGGTGTCGAACGCCATGAGCCGCTCCCAGCAGCAGATCGCAGCATGGGGCGCGATGCTCATCGTGGCCACGCTCATCACCGGGCTGCTCGGGATGAACTTCGCCAACGCCCCCGAGCTCGACTGGGGAGAGGGGTTCCTCGTGATCGGCGGGATCATCGCCTTGCTGTGCGCGCCGCTCTACATCTGGTTCAAGCGCAAGGAATGGCTGTGACCCAAGTCGTCCACCGCGAGCGTCATCGCTACCGGCGCGTCGGCTGGCTGCGTGCGGGCATCCTCGGCGCGAACGACGGCATCGTCTCGGTCGCGAGCCTCATGCTCGGTGTGGCCGCCACGACTTCATCGCGCAGCGAGATCGCGGTTGCCGGACTTGCCGGGCTCGTCGCCGGCGCACTGTCGATGGCGGCCGGCGAGTACGTATCGGTGAGCTCGCAACGCGACACCGAGCGTGCCGATATCGCACGCGAACGCAAGGAGCTGCGCCAGAGCCCTGGTCACGAGCTCGAAGAACTGACCGAGATCTACGTTGCGCGTGGACTGGAGCGCCCGCTCGCGATCGAGGTCGCCAAGCAGCTCATGGCGGCGGACCCACTCGGCTCACACCTCCGTGACGAGCTCGGCATGACCGAAGAGACCCGAGCACGACCGCTGCAGGCGACGATCACGTCCGCGCTCAGCTTCTCCGCCGGCGGGTTGATCCCGTTGCTCTCGCTGCTGGTCGCACCTTCGGGCGCGCGGATCCCGGTCATCGCCGGGGTGGCGCTCGTGCTGCTGGCCTGCACGGGGGCGCTCGGCGGCCGGCTCGGCGGCGCGCCCGTACGGCGCGCCGCCACCCGTGTGCTCGTCGGTGGTGCGGTCGCGATGGCAATCACGCTCGCGATCGGCGAGCTCATCGGTACGGCGGTCTGACCCGGAGGGTCAGCGCGCCGCGAGCAGCCGCGCGGTGTGGCGTGCGATCACGACGTCCTCGTTCGTCTCGACGACGTGGACGCGACACGCCGCGTCGTCGGTGCTGATGATCGCCGCGTCGGCCGCGTTCCGATCGCGGTCGATCTCGATCCCGAGGTGCGAGAGACCGTCGCAGATCTCCGCGCGCACGGCAGCGGCACGCTCGCCGATACCGCCTGTGAACACGAGAGTGTCGAGGCCGCCGAGCAGCGCGGCGTACGCACCGATCTGCGCCCGAGCGCGAGTACAGAACATGTCCACCGCGAGGGCAGCGTTGCGGTCGGTCGCGCGCGTCTCGAGGAGCTCGCGCATGTCCCCGCTCGTCCCCGACACGGCGAGGAGACCCGACTCGCGCTCGACCAGCATCTCCAAGCTGTCGGCGTCGTAGCCGCGCGCTCGCAGCAGGTAGACGAGCACGCCCGGGTCGACGTCGCCGGTTCGCGAGCTCATCATCAGGCCACCCGCGGGTGTGAGTGCCATCGTCGTGTCGATCGGGACGCCGCCGCGTACGGCGACCATGCTGGCGCCGTTCCCGAGGTGCGCCAGCACCGCCCGACCGAGCTGTTGCGCACCGATCGCACCGACGACGTACTCGTACGACAACCCGTGGAACCCGTACCGCCGGATGCCCGCCTCGGCGAGGGCGGACGGGATCGGCAGGCGCCGAGACCGCTCCGGCATGCCCTCGTGGAACGCGGTGTCGAAGCACACGACCTGAGGCAGATCGGGGAACCGCTCGCGCACGCACTCGATGCCCGTGATCGCCGGCGGGAGATGCAGCGGGGCGAGTCCCACGACCGACTCGAGGTCGTCGAGCAGCGCGTCGTCGACCAGGACCGGCTCGACGTGCCGAGGACCGCCGTGAACGACCCGGTGACCCGCGGCCCGCGGCGCCGATGCACCCGCGGTGTCGAGGTCGTCGAGCACGGCTTCGAGTGCGGCGCGGTGACCCGCGTCATCGACGGGTCGCTCACTCCTCGCGAGCTGCTCCTCCTCGTCGCGGCCGATGCGGTAGAGCGCGCCCTTCAACGACGATGAGCCGCTGTTGACGCACAGGATGACCAGCGACGCGTCAGCCACGCTCGGGGTCCGACCACCGCCAGTCGCGCACCTCGGGCATGTCCTCGAGGTGCTCCACGACGTACGCGCGGTGTCGCTCGAGCATCTGCTCGCAGTGCTCGACGAGCCGTTCGGCTCCTTCCGGGACGCGGCGGGCGCGCCGCAACGCTTCCATGCAGAGGTGGTAGCGGCTGATCTCGTTGCGCACGACCATGTCGAAGGGTGTCGTCGTCGTGCCCTCCTCCTCGAACCCCCGCACGTGGAATCGCCCCGGCTCGCGGCGACCATGCACGACGTGGTGCACCGCAGCCGGGTAGCCGTGAAAGGCGAAGACGACGTCGACGTCTCGGGTGAAGAGCTCGTCGAAGCGATCGTCCGGCATGCCGTGGGGGTGGCGGTCGGGAGGGAACAGCGTCATCAGGTCGACGACGTTGACCACACGGACGGCGAGGTGCGGGACGTGACGGCGTAGGAGGTCGGCGGCGGCGAGCGTCTCCATCGTCGGGATGTCGCCCGCGCAACCCAGGATCACGTCGGGGCCGTCTCGACCCTCGGTGCCGGCCCACGCCCAGGTGCCTGCGCCGTGCGCGCAGTGCGTGCGTGCGGCCTCGAAGTCGAGCCACTGCGGTTGTGGTTGCTTGTCGATGACGACGAGGTTCACGTAGTCCCGGCTGCGCAGGCAGTGATCGGCCACCGAGAGGAGGCAGTTCGCGTCGGGAGGCAAGTAGACGCGCGACACGCTCCCCTTCTTCGTGATCATCACGTCGATCAGGTCCGGCCCCTGGTGGCTGAAGCCGTTGTGGTCGTTGCGCCAGCAGGTGGACGTGAGCAGCACGTTCAGCGAGGCAACCGGAGCGCGCCATTCGAGGTCGTGCCCGTGCTCGAGCCACTTCGCGTACTGGATCATCATCGACGCGCTCACCATGGAGAACGCCTCGTAGGTGGCGAAGAGCCCGTGGCGGCCGGTCAGCAGGTAGCCCTCGAGCCATCCCTCGCAGCTGTGCTCGCTGAGGATCTCCATGACCCGGCCGTCGGGCGCGACGTGATCGTCGATCGGGATGGTCGGCTCGACGAGGCAGCGGTTCTCGACGTCGAACACGGCGCCCAGGCGGTTCGAGTTGGTCTCGTCGGGACAGAAGAGCCGGAAGTTCTGCGACCCGGCGTTGCGCGTGAAGACGTCGCGCAGCATCTCGCCCAGCCGGCGCGTCGATTCCTGCAGCTCGGAACCCGGGTGCTCGACCGAGATCTGGTATCCAGCGGGGTCCGGGAGATCGAGGGGCTTCAGCAGCCGGCCGCCGTTGGCGTGCGGATTCGCGCCCATGCGCCGGTCGCCGGCGGGCGCGAGGCGCGTGAGCTCAGGCACGAGTGCGCCGTCGTCGTCGAAGAGCTCCTCCGGCCGGTAGGAGCGCATCCAGCGCTCGAGGATGCGCAGGTGCTCGGCGTTCGTACGGACGTCACCGACCGGGACCTGGTGGCTCCGGAACGTTCCCTCGACAGGCTCGCCGTCGACCTCCTTCGGGCCGGTCCAACCCTTCGGCGTGCGAAGGACGAGGGCCGGCCAGCGTGGGCGGGCCGAGAAGCCGTGGCGGCGCGCCTCGGCTTCGATCGCCGCGATCTCGTCGAAGCACTCGTCGAGGGCGTCGCTCAGCGCCCGGTGGACGGCAGCAGGCTCGTCGCCCTCCACGAAGTGCACCTCGTACCCGTAGCCGTCGAGCACCGAGCGGATCGCGTCGTCGTGCGCGCGGCCGAGCACCGTCGGGCCGGAGATCTTGTAGCCGTTGAGGTGCACGATCGGGAGCACCGCGCCGTCGCGCACCGGATCGAGGAAGTCGATTCCCTGCCACGACCCCGAGAGCGGCCCGGTCTCCGCCTCGCCGTCGCCGATCACGCACGCGACGACGAGCTCGGGGTTGTCGAAGGCCGCACCGAACGCGTGCACAAGGGAGTAGCCGAGCTCGCCGCCCTCGTGGATCGAGCCCGGTGTCGGCACGCTCACGTGGCTCGGGATGCCGCCCGGCGTCGAGAACTGACGGAACAAGCGGCGGAGGCCGTCGACGTCACGCGTGACGTGCGGGTAGACCTCCGTGTACGTGCCCTCGAGGTAGACGTTGGCGACGACCGCCGGACCGCCGTGGCCCGGCCCCGCGATGTAGATCACGTCGGCGTCGCGCTCGCGAATGACTCGATTCAGGTGCACGTACAGCAGGTTCAGGCCCGGGGACGTACCCCAGTGACCGAGCAGCCGCGGTTTGACGTGTCCCGGCCGGAGCGGCTCCCGCAGCAACGGGTTGTCGGACAGATAGATCTGCCCGACCGTCAGGTAGTTCGCGGCACGCCAGTACGCGTCGAGCGCCTCGACCTCGCGATCGGTGACGCGAGCGGTCATGCCGGCGCTGCGTGGCGCCGTTGGATGACTCGTGACGCGCGCCACCCGACCTCGAGCAGGAGCACGGCAGCGGCCGCGATCAGTGCCGCTTCACCGAGCACTCGGGTGTCGGGCAGCTCCAGCGCGTAGAAGTCGCGCAGCCCCGGGACCACGAGGATGAGTGCCACCGCGCCCACCATCGCGCCCACGAGCAGGGTCTTCCAAAGCGTGAACGGGCGGGCGAGCAGCACCAGGATCCACAGTCCACACACGATGAGGACGAGCGTGGCGGTCGTGCGGGACTCGCGGACCGAGAGGTCCTCCGAGTAGCGGGCCAGGCAGAAAGCGGTGAGGGCGGCCGCTCCGGCGACGATCCCCGCTGGGATGCAGAAGCGCAGCACCCGTTGGAGGAAGCCGGGGACGTACCGGCGGGTGTTCGGCGCCAGCGCGAGCACGAACCCGGGGATGCCGATCGTGAACGTGCTCACGATCGTGAGGTGGCGCGGCAGGAACGGATACCGGATGTCGGCGATGACCACCGCGATCGCGATCAGGATCGCGTACACGGTCTTCGTGACGAACAGGTTCGCCGAGCGCTCGATGTTCGCGATCACCCGACGGCCTTCCGCCACGACGCCGGGCAGCGTCGCGAACTTCGCGTCCAGCAGCACGAGCTGCGCGACCGCACGCGTCGCGGCCGCGCCCGACCCCATTGCCACCCCGATGTCGGCGTCCTTCAGCGCGAGCGCGTCGTTGACACCGTCTCCGGTCATTGCCACGACGTGGCCCTTCGACTGCAGCGCATGGACCATCGCTCGCTTTTGCTGCGGCGTGACGCGACCGAACACCGAGTGCTCCTCGAGCGCGTCGGCCAGCTCGTGCTCGTCGTCGGGCAGCTCGCGTGCGTCGAACGCATCGTCGGCGTGCTCCATGCCGACCCGACGGGCAACGGCCGCAACCGTGCGGGGGTTGTCGCCCGAGATCACCTTCAGCTGGACACCTTGATCGGCAAAGTAGCCGAGCGTGTCCTGCGCGTCGGGCCGGACCTTCTCCTGGAGCAGCACCAGCGCGGTGGGTGAGAGATCGGGAGGGAGCTCTTCGCCGTCGAGCTCCGCCTTCGAGAGGGCGAGGAGCAGCACGCGGTTGCCCTCGGCCGCGAGCTCGTCGGCGCGCGTGCGCGCCGGGTCGTCCGGCGACGCGTCGGGCAGCATCATCTCGGGGGCGCCGAGCACCCAGCTGCCGTGGCCGTCGAAGCGCGCCGCGCTCCACTTGCGCGCGGACGAGAACGGGATCGCACCCGTCCGCTCCCAGCCCGGGGACTCGAGCGCGTCGCCGATCGCACCGAGGGTGGCGTTGCGGTTCTCGTCTGCGGCGAGCGCACCGAGCGCCTGCTCGATCTCCGACTCGGCGCCATCCCCGTCGCGGAGCGGCTCGACCCGGTCGAAGACGACCTCGCCCTCGGTGAGCGTGCCGGTCTTGTCGAGGCAGACCACGTCCACACGCGCGAGCCCTTCGACCGCCGGCAGCTCCTGGACGAGCACCTTGCGCCGGGCGAGTGTGACCGCGGCGATGCCGAACGCCAGGCTGGTGAGGAGCACCAGTCCCTCCGGCACCATCCCCACGACCCCGGCGACCGTGCCGGTGAGCGCCTCTTCGAGGTCGTTGCTCCCCAGCTGCCGCCAGAGCAGCAACGCCGAGACGGGGAACAGCGCGTACTGGATCAGCTGCAGCAGGCGGTTGATGCCCGCCTGGAGCTCCGAGTGTGTCAGCGCGAACCGGCGGGCCTCGACCGCGAGCTTCTGCGCATACGACTCGGGGCCGACGGCGGTCGCCTGGAACCGGCCGGAACCGGCCACGACGAAGCTGCCCGACATGACCTGGTCGCCCACCCCCTTGTCGATCGGGTCGGACTCACCGGTCAGCAGCGACTCGTCGATCTCGAGTCCGCCGGCACTGCGCACGGCGCCGTCGGCCGGGACCTGGTCGCCGGTGCGCAGCTCGCACAGGTCGTCGCGCACCACTTCTTCGACGGCGAGCTCGCTGACCTGACCCTCGCGCACCACCCGCGCGCGGGGTGCGTTGAGCACGGCCAGCCGGTCGAGCGTTCGCTTCGCGCGGATCTCCTGGACGATGCCGATCAGAGAGTTCGCGACGAGCACGACGCCGAAGAGCGCGTCCTGGATGTCGCCGACGACCAGGATGACCGCCAGCATCGTGCCGAGGATGGCGTTGAACCGCGTGAGGACGTTGGCCCGGATGATCTCGCCGTACGTGCGGCTCGTCCGTGTCCCCGCGTCGTTCGTGAGACCGCGTTCGACGCGGTCGCGAACCTCGTCCGCAGTCAGTCCGGTGTCCGGAGTCGCGTTCGCCTGCGTCACCTGCATGGTTCGGGTCAGCGTAGGGTGCCGTAGCGAACGACCCGGGTTGTCGGGTCAGGACGACGATGCGGGAACCAGTTCCACCTCGCCGGTGTCGTCGTCCTCGACGACGCGGTACCCGCAGAGCTCGGCGAGCAGCTGCTGGCCCTCGTCGGGCCCGATGGCGATCAGCTCGTCGCCCGCCTGGAGACGGACGTGACCCCTCGGCCGGTAGATGTAGCGCCCGGCCCGCTGGATCGCGAGCAGGTAGAAGCCGGTCTCGAGCTCGAGCCTGGCCTCGGCCAGCGTGCGACCGTCGAGTGCCGAACCGGGCGCGACGGGCACGCGCGCGATCACCTCGTCGGACTCACCGAGGGCCATAGCGAGGACCGGGTGCATCTCCTCGCCCTCCTCGACGAGCCAGACCATCTGTTGCGCCGCATCGCCGATCTCCTCGGCCGCGGCGCCGAGGTGCAGCAGGCCGCGTAGCGGTGACGGGTCGAGCTGGTCGGCGGCGCCGCGCAGCACCCACACCTCGAGCCGCTCACGCATCTCGTCGAGGCGGTCCTCGAGGGCGCCGACCTCGGCCGCGAGGCTGTGGTCGTAGAGCAGGATCGCCGAGTACGCGATGCCGATCGCGACCTCCGAGATGTTCTTCATCTCGACGAGGACGTCGACGGCGCGGTCGAGGTCGGTGATCGCCGGGTCTTCGACGACGGGCGGCGGCCGCCACTCGGGCGCGCCGGCGAGCTCGCGGAGCTCGGCGATGCCGTCGGGTGGGCCGCGCAGGATCAGCACGTCGTCGGGCAGGAGCACCTCGTCGCCGTCCGGGTCGATCAGCCACTCCTTGCCGCGCCGGAGCGCGACGACGCGCATCCCGACCTCGGTCGGCAGCTCGAGGTCGGAGAGCGACCGCTGCGCGAGTGCGGAGTCGGCGCGCACGCGCACGCGGTGCGACACCTCTTCCGCAGCGGCCAGGTCGGCCACGAGCGCGGCGGGGATTCCGAGCCGGTGCGTGACGATGCGTGAGATGTCGACGGCCGCGTCGCCCAGGCGCTCGATCGCGCTCATCACGTGCAGCACGCTCGACATCTGCTCCGCCTCGCGCGGCGAGCGGGCCGCGAGCACCGCGAGCTCGCGCATCTCGTGCACGAGGCCGCGCAGCCGCTCGTCGAGGTCCTCCACCTCTTCCGCCATGTTCTCGTCGCCGAAGAACAGGGCGGCGTAGCCGAGGTCGACCATGAGCTCGGAGGTGTCCTTGGCCTCCGAGAGCATGGCCTTCAGGTTCCGTGGAGGTTTCTCGTCCATTTTTCTCGGTCGCTCGCTGCGGGCCAGGGTACCTGCCCCGCGGGCGCTCGCTCCCTGGCGAGCGCCTCGCTGCGCTCGGGCGCCGCGAACTAGGCCCGCGGGCGCTCGCTCAGGTCTCATGTCAGGCCCAGCAACACGATCGCCAGGATCAGCGCGAGCGCGCCGAGGAGGTCGAGGCTCGACGTCACCACGGGGATCGCGTGGCTGTCCGGATCGAGCCCGAGGCGGTACGCGGCAATCGCGCCGTAGTACCCGACCAGCACCGAAAACGTGGTCGCGATCGCGCCCGCGAGCATCGAGACTGCGATCATCTCGAGCGCACCCGGGCTGCGTAGGTCGGCGACGGCGGACACCACGTCCGCCGACAAGCCGAGGAACAGGAACACCGGCACCGCATAGACGGAGACGAGCAGGATGTCGTCGCTCACGGCGCGCAACGGGGAGCGCGACGGCTCGAGCGTCCCGAGGTGCAGCTTCGTGCTGACCCGCGCGCTCAGGATCCCACCCAGGGAACCCGAGTCCTCGAGGAAGGGCGGCACGAGCACGAGCAGTGCCGGGTACACGAGGAACGACGAGAAGCGCTGCTCGATCGTGAGCCCGGCGATGATGTCGACGACCCCCGCGATCGCGAGCACCGGAACTGACTCGCGAACGATCTGGCGAAGGATCGGATAACGGGAACGCAACGCGAACACGAGCGACACGACTCCCGCGACCGCGCACAGGGAGCCGACGACGGGCGTGACGACCCCGACGCCGACGAGGAACGTGGCCGCGAACAGGCCGGGAAGCGTGACCATGTCACCGGCCGCCGTCACGATCGGCGCGGCGACGTTGTCGAGGTCCCAGTTCCGGCGCGCACTGAGCGCCGCCACGCCGACGGTGATGGCGAGCACGACAGCCGACGAGAGCATCCCGCCGATCACCGAGATCACGACGAAGTCGGCGACGGAGATCGTGTTGTCGAGGCCGAACCCGATGGCCATCGCCTTGGCGAGTACGGCGAGCACCAACGAGATCGACAACGACAGCGCAAGTGACGCAGCGAGGTTCTGACCGACCACCGTCTCGCGCCGGCGTGAGAGGCGGAACGTGCCCGCGTGGATCGACGTGCCCAGCCGGCTCCCGAGCGCGCCGAAGATGTTGCCGCGCATGCCGATCGCGGCGGGCACGAGGACGAGCAGCCCGGGCAGCTTGTCGAGCGTGCCCGTGATGGAGCCGAGTGTCAGACCGGCGAGGAGATCACCGCCGGAGGAGAGAAAGAGCGCGACGAAGCCCGCTCGCACACCGGCCGGGTCCGCGCGGACGAGCGCGCGGAACCGCCGCACGAGGCGGAGACGACGCAGCATCGGTAACTCGGAGGCTCGTTCATCCTGTGCTCCATGAGAGCAGTCAAGGGTACCCCTACCGTCACCGGAAGTCGCGTGAGCGCAGCAGATCGGCGGGGCGCAGCGACAGCGCTTCGATGCGATGGGCGAGCAGATTGATCACGCCCTGACGACGCTCCAGCACACCACGAACGCAGAGCGCCGTCGCACCGCGGGCCACGGTGCGGAACCGCTTCCATACGTCAGGCGTGCAGATGACGTTGAGGAGCCCGGTCTCGTCCTCGAGGTCGAGGAACACCACGCCCTTCGCGGTCTCCGGCTGCTGACGGTGCGTGACGACGCCCGCTACTTCCACGATGCTGCGGTCGGGCAGCGTGCGCAACGCCTGGTTCGTGACCACACCGCGCGCCGCGAGTCGCTCGCGTACGAACTCGGTCGGGTGCCGGTTGGGCGACATGCCCGTCGCCCACAGGTCGGCGGCGGTCTCCTCGATGTCGGTCATACCCGGCAGCGGTGGCGCCTCGATGCCGACGGCGATGCCGGGGAGCTTGTCGGCCACGATCCCGCCACGGCGGAGCGGTTGAGCGTCGCGCAGCGCGCCGGCCGCCCAGAGCGCCTCCCGCCGCTCGACGCCGAAGCAGGAGAACGCACCTGCGGTCGCGAGCGACTCGAGCGCATCGACCGGCGCGCCGGTGCGACGGGTGAAGTCGGTGAGGTCGGCGAACGGCCGATGCTCTCGCTCGGTGTCGATCCGGTCGAGCAACGCGTCGGAGAGGCCGCGCACGTAGCGCAGCCCGATCCGCACCGCGTGCGTCGACGGGTCGGCGTGCCACCCCGAGCGGGGCGTGCCGATCGGGCCCGCGTCGGGGGTACGCGGCGCGAGCGTGCAGTCCTTGCGCGACTCGTGCACGCACGGCCCGAGCACCTGCACGCCGTGACGGACCGCGTCGCGCACGATCGTGTGCGGCGAGTAGAAGCCCATCGGCTGCGCGTTGAGCAGCGCGCACGCGAACTCCGCCGGGTAGTGCAGCTTGATCCACGAGCTCGAGTACACGAGGTAGGCGAAGCTCACCGAGTGGCTCTCGGGAAAGCCGAAGTCGGCGAACGCCTCGAGCTTGCGCGCGATGTCGTCGGCAACCTCCCCGACGATGCCCCGCTCGGCCATCCCGGCCATGAGCCGCTCGCGCATCGCGGCCATACGGACGCGAGAGCGCTTCGAGCTCATCGCCTGGCGGAGGCGGTCGGCCTCACCCGGCGTGAACCCGGCGACGTCGATCGCGATCTGCATGAGCTGCTCCTGGAACAGCGGGACGCCCAGCGTGCGCTCGAGCGTCGGCTCGAGGAGCGGGTGCGGGTAGGTGACCGGCTCCTCGCCGCTGCGCCGGCGCAGGTAGGGATGCACCGAGCCACCCTGGATCGGGCCCGGGCGGATCAGCGCGACCTCGATGACGAGGTCGTAGAAGCACTGCGGCCGCAGGCGCGGCAGCGTGCCCATCTGGGCTCGGCTCTCGACCTGGAACACGCCGACGGTGTCGGCCGCGCTCAGCAGCTCGTAGACCTCGCGCTCTTGGGGGATCGTCGCGAGGTCGACCTCGACGCCCTCGTGCTCGCGGACCAGGTCGACGGCGAGGTGCAGCATCGTGAGCATCCCGAGCCCGAGCAGGTCGAACTTCACGAGCCCGGCCGCCGCGCAGTCGTCCTTGTCCCATTGCAGGACCGAGCGGCCGTCCATGCGCGCCCACTCGACCGGGCAGAACTCGACGAGCGGCCGGTCGCCCATCACCATGCCGCCCGAATGGATGCCGAGGTGGCGCGGGTACTCGAGCACCTGGCGGGCGAGGTCCACGACCAGAGCCGGCACCGGCGGTGCCTCGGCGGAGCCGGCGAGGTCGGCGAACGCGCGGCCGTGACCCCTCCCCCATGCCGGTCGCGCCCGCTCGGTGGCCGGGATACCCGGCCACCGTCCGTCGGGACGCTCGCCGCCCCTGTCGATCCACTTCGTGAGTGCGTCGGCATGCCCCGGCGAGAGACCCGCGGCCTTCGCCATCTCGCGCAGCGCGCTCTTCGGCCGGTACGTGATGACGTTGGCCACCTGCGCCGCGCAGTCACGTCCGTACTTGCCGTAGACGTACTGGATCACCTCCTCGCGCCGCTGGTGCTCGATGTCGAGGTCGATGTCGGGCGGCCCGTCACGCTCGGGTGAGAGGAACCGCTCGAAGAGCAAGCCAAGCTCGACCGCGTCGACCTTGGTGACGCCGAGCGCATAGCAGACCGCGCTGTTCGCGGCGCTCCCCCGCCCCTGGCAGTAGATGTCGTGCTGGTCACAGAACTCGACGATGTCGACGAGCAACAGGAAGTAGCCGGGGAAGCCGAGCTCCTCGATCACGTCGAGCTCGTGCGCGATCTGGCGCATCGCCCGATCGTGCTCGGGGTACGTGCCGGGGTATCGACGAGCCGCACCGCGCGCCGTGAGCTCGCGCAGCCACGACATGTCGGTGTGCCCGGGTGGCACGTCGAGATCGGGAAGGTTCGGTGCAGCCAGACGCAGGTCGAACGCGCACTGCGTCGCGACGTCGATCGTGCGCTCGACCGCGCCCGGCCAGCGGGCAAAGCGACGCGCTTGCTCGGCCGGGCTGCGAAGGTGTGCGAACGGCGCCGCGGGGAGCCATCCGTCGAGCTCGTCGAGCGAGCGCCGCGCGCGGATGGCCGCCAGGGCGGTGGCGAGCGGGCGCTGGCGCGGCGTCGCGTAGTGGACGTTGTTGGTGGCGATCACCTCGACGCCGGCGCGTGTTGCGACCTCGGCGAGCGCGTCGTTGCGGTGCCGGTCGAGCGGATCGCCGTGGTCCCACAGCTCGACGAGGACGCGGTCGCGGCCGAACGCGTGAAGGAGGCGGTCGAGCGCGCGCCGCGCCGCGGCCGGCCCGTCGGCGAGCAGCGCGCGCAGCACCGCGCCCTTCCGACAGCCGGTGAGCACGAACCACGACTCGTTGCGCGAGGTACCGGCACCGCCGGTGAGATGCACACCGGCGCAGGCAGCTTCGGCGAGGCCGTCGAGCGTGAAGCGCGGCGCACCCTTCTCCCCCGCGAGCTGGCCCTCGCTCAGCGCCCGGGCGAGGCGGGCGTGGCCGGCCGGCCCCTCGGCGAGCACGACGAGGTGCTCACCGGGCGGGTCGGCGATCCCGTTCGGGGGCTTCGTGGCGCCGAGGGTGACCTCGGCCCCGAAGACCGTCGGCAGGCCGGCGCCGTCGGCGGCCTCGGCGAAGCGGACGATCCCGTAGAAGCCGTCGTGGTCGGTGACCGCGAGCGCCGCGAGCCCGAGGCGCGCGGCCTCGTCGACCAGCTCCTCGGGATGGCTCGCCCCGTCGAGGAACGAGAAGTTCGTGTGGCAGTGCAGCTCGGCGTAGCGCGTCGCACCGCATCTCCTACGGCCCGGAAGCTCTCTCCGCCCGGGTCGGGCAGGTTAGCGAACGTATGTTCGCTAGGGCAAGCGAGCCTAGGGCCCCGAGCCCCCCTGCCCGAGCATGTGACATCGAGACGTCGCATACGAGGCGCGGATGTCACATGCTCGGGGTGCGGTGCAGTTTCTAGGGCCGCGTGCCGCTCGTCGGGCCGCCCTCCGATCCCTGCTGACCCTGGCGCCGCCGCCAGAAGAAGATGACGCCGCCGACTGCCGCACCCATGACCGCCAGCCGCTTGAGGAACTTCCCCATCGTGACCCCTCGCGTCCGTGAACCGGACCGACAGCATGGCAAACCGCGACCGCCGCGGGCGACCCCGTGCTCAGATGAGCCGGTGCAGCCCCGGCCCGACGTCGAAGACGACGACTTCTGCTACGTGGCGACCCGGGGCCGGGTGACCGGCCAACCGCACGAGATCGAGATCTGGTTCGCGGCCGGGGCCGCCGGATCGACGCTGTACCTGCTGTCGGGCGGCGGCGACCGGTCCGACTGGGTCCGCAACCTGCGCGCCGAGCCCTCGGTGACCGTGCGGCTGCGCGACACGACGTACGACGCGACCGCGCGGGTCCTGGAGCCCGGCACCGACGAAGACGCGCTCGCACGGCGTCTCGTGTACGAGAAGTACCAGCCGCGCTACTCGGGACGCCTCGACGACTGGCGCGAGCACTCGCTCCCGGTTGCGATCGATCTTCAGTCGTAGACGGCCTCGATCGCGGCTGCACCCGCCTCGACGCTGACCAGGCACGCGACACCGTCGCCGCCGACCACGACCTGCCACAGCGCGCAGCGCCGCCGCTGCCGGCCTCCACTGGTCGGCGTCGCAAGCTCCGCCTCCTCTCCACTGGTCGGCGTCGCAAGCTCCGCCTCCTCCCACCAGCGCAGGTCCTGGGGCCACGGACCGGCCCAGGCGGTGACGGGGCCGCCACCATCGGGTAGCACGTCGCAGCGCAGCCACGCGGGGGCGGCTGACGCCTCGCCGCGTCCCGACACGGTGATCGCGCGCTCATCCGCGTCGACGAACGCGGCGGGCCACGGCGGGTCGAGCACGCGCGCCGGTGCCGGACCGGGCACTGCGCCGGGCCAGGTGGGGACCTCCGCATGGGGCGACGGCGCGCCGTCGTCGCGGGACTCGCCCCACGGCACCCACCGCACACGCTCCGCCGGGGTGCGGCCGCCGCGAGGCACCGCGGTGACGACGCGGTCGTGGCCGAGCATCCCCTGGAGCCGCACGAGCGTGCGGTCGGCGCGATCGAGGGCTGCGGCGTCGCCGCCCCAGAAGCCGAGCTGACGGCCGGTCGCGGGGACCACCCGCTCGGGCGCGACGCGCACGAGCGTGAGCCCGCCGCTCAACGAGTCGTGTTGGGTCAGCCATCCCTCGAGCTGCCAGCGAACACGCGCCGCGAGCGCGGCGGGCGTGAGCGCGCCTTCGTGACGCCAACAACGCGTGAGGCGCTCGCCGTGCTCGGTCTCCGCTTCGACGACGACCTGCGTGCACCCGAGCCCGAGTGCCTCGAGCCGGGCGAGGAGCCGGTCGGCGAGACCCTTCGCTGCGAACGCGGCTTCGTCGACGCGACTCGCAGGCGGATCGAGCTCGCACGTCTCGACCAGGTCCGGGGGAGGTGGCTCGGGCGGCGCGGCATGCTCGTCGTCGCCCCGGGCCAGGCGGTGGGCTCGCGCCCCCACGGCGCCGAAGCGGGCGAGCACAGCCGGGGCGGGCAGGCCGGCGAAGTCGCCCAGCGTGTGCAGGCCGAGGCGCGTGAGCAGCAGGCAGAGCGCGTCGCCGTCGTCGACGACGTCGCGCAGCACCCCGACGGGCCACGGCGCGAGGAACGACGCCGACTCGCCTTCTCCCACCACGCGGACGCCGCTCGCGTCGGTCTGGCGCGCAGCGAGGCGGGCCGAGAACGCGCCGTCGGCCACACCGACCCGGGCTCCCGTCACACCCGCGCCGGTCGCCGTGGCGAGCACCCGCGCGGCCAGTGCCGCGTCACCGCCGAAGTAACGCGACGGGCCACGGGTGGGCAACGTGAGCACACCCGGTCGTTCGATGACGATCCCGGGCGTGATCGTCTCCGTTGCCCGTGCAACCGGCTCGAACGCACGCGCCTCGGCGCCGGTGTCGGCATCGACGACGACGAGACCGGCACACCGTGCTTCGGCTTCGCGCCGGCGCAACCCAACGGCGACACCCTCGGCTCGCGCCTCGGTCGAGGCGGCCCGGACGACACCACCGTGTGCACCGGCTTCGAGGACCGCCACCGGCGCGCGCTCGAGGCCGGATGCGCCGCGCCGCGCCGCGACGACCGGCCAGTCGGGACACCACAAGAGGAGTGTGCGCGTGGGAACGTCCGAAACGGGGCGCGGGGTCACGCGGTGCGCCGCTCGCCGGCGCTCAGCATCCCGAGGCGGGTGCGCGCGGCTGCGCCCTGTCCTTCGACGCGGACGTGCACTACACGCCCGGTGAGCAGGCCGGCACCGGCGGTCAGCCCCCGCCATTCGCCGCCGTCGGCGTGCAATCGCAGCGTCGCCTCGGCGGGCCACGGCGTGCGCGGACCAACCACTGGGACGAGCACGGAGCCTCGCTCGCGGGCACGCGCCGCGAGGCGCCGCGCGTCGACAGCGCGTGCGTAGCGCGGGACCTCGGTGACGACGAGGCTCACGCCGTCGAGCAGCGCCGCGACGACCGAGGCCCAGCGGGCCGGGGGAAGCCCGGCGGCCCCGGGGCGCACGACGGCGAACCGCTCGAGCGCGACCCCCACCTCGTGTGCGGCCTCACCGCCGAACGTGGCGTCGAGGTCGAGTGCGGCCGCCCACTCGCCGCTGTCGGTTGCCGCGGCCGCGAGCGCCAGCGCGAGCGAGGTGACGCCGGCGCCGCGCGTGCCGTCGACCGCGACGACCGAGCCACGCACGACGGCGCCACCCGGCAACAGCTCACCGAGCGCCCCGGGCACCGGGAGCACCCGCTCCCGGGCGGGCACGACCGGGGCGGCTCGGCGGCCGGCTTCCGACAGCGCGCCCCGGGCCTCGGGGTCGCGGCGGGGAAGCGCGGCCAGCGTCACCCCCAAGGTATACCCGAACATATGTTCGCTACGCCAGGCGGCGGGAGCGCTATCCCGGCTCACCGCCCGTAGGTGGAGGAACAGCGGCACACGCTGCCATCTCGCCGCGGCCGGCTCGGCGGCGACGTGCTCGGGATCCGGGGTCGGTTCGCGTAAGGCCTCCAGGACGAAGCCCGCGTCCGCGAGCGCGCCGAGATAGGTCTCCATGGAGCGGTGCACGCTGTGAAACGTCATCGTCAAGCCGTCGCGCTCGATCGTGTCCTCGTAGCGGTGGCTCTCCACGTAGGAGCCCCGGATCACGAAGGCACTGTCGGGCGCCACGTCGTCGAACTTGCCGGCCGAGTTGAGTGGGTGGACCACCGCGAGGCAGAGCCATCCACCCGCCTGCAACACGTGCCGCCTCGCGCACCGCGCCGTCGAGGTCGTCGACGTCCATGAACGACATGAACGCGATCGCGAGATCTGCCACTGCGTCGCGAACCGGGAGGGACGCGATGTCCGCCACGGCCACCGGCTGCGTGTCCCCGTGCGCTCGCGTCAACGACGCGAGCGTCGGCGAGCTGTCGAACGCGACGACTCGATGGCCGCGTTGCTGCAGCATGCGCCCGACTCGGCCTTCGCCGCAACCGAGGTCGACCGTGAGTCGCCCGGGCTCGGGCACGAGCTCGAGGAACCGTGGCGCGTTGAGCCGGTAGAAGTAGTGGTCGTGACCCGGGCTGCGCGCCCAGGCCGCCCACGCCTCGGCTTGCGCGTCCCACGCGTCGCGCAGGCTCACACGCGCTCGTGCGCCGGGCTACTGCGCCGGCTCGGGTGGCTTCACCGGCTCGACACCGATCGCTCGCAGCGCGTCGGGCGACCAGCCGGCGTCGTCGCCGTAGTAGCCGAACAGGTTTCGGATCGCCTCCTCGACCTTGGGTTGGAGGTCGGGCCAGCGCGCCGGGTCGGCTTCGACCGTCACGTCGCTCGAGTAGACGGTGACGCGGGTCGCGCCGAGATCGAACAGGCGACGGGCCAGCACGTCGGGTGGACGCCCGCCCTTGGTCTCGTCGGCCGACGAGTAGCGCTCGATCGCCATGCCGGTGATCGACCGGTTGCAGGCGAAGAGCATGACGGACGGCGACGTGCCCGGCCGCGCGGTGACGGTGATCTGCTGGCCCATCGGCGAGGAGACTAGAACGAGGTCAAGGCTGGCGGCCGAGCGAGGCGAGCAGCTGTGACTGGCGATCGGAACCGGCGGTGGCCGACGCGTCCTCGCCGAACATCCCGCTGCCCGCGAGCAGGTCCTTCTGGGGCGCGACGACCTCCACACACGCGTCGACGAGATCTGGGGGAAGCGCGGTGTCCTGGCCCGTCGACTTCGCGATGTCCCAGCCATGGATCAGGACGTCGATGAAGCGGTGCCCGCAGTAGACCTCGCCGGGAACCGGTCCGTACGACACGCCGACCATCGTCTCCATCGCGCCCGGCGCGCGGAACGAAGCGGCCGCTCCGGCGGTCGACGCGTCGTAGGCGGCGGTGGGGTCGTCACCGAGCATGTCGCCATCGAGCCGGTCGCCGACGGCGGCGATGCTCTTGCCGCCGACCAGCTCGGGCACCCAGAGGTTCCCGCCCACGACATGGTTGACGAGCTCGCGTACGTTCCACTCGTCGCAGACCGACTGCTGCTGCCACTGGTCGGCACCAACCCCCGCGACGTAGTCGCGAGTACGCGCGAGCGCCCGAGCGTGCACTTCCGGAAGATCGACCACCGCTGTGACTCCTTTACACGAACAGGCGGCCCGGTGGGGGCGGGACGCCCGGCCAGCACAGTCCTTCCATGAAGATCCAGGACCGGCGGTGAATCGCGCTCGGTCCGTATCCCCGCAGCGCTGCTTTGTGTATCGGCGCGGGGTAGCCGACGTTCGACTCGAAATCGTACGGCGGGTAGTGCTCGGCCTCCTCACGCATCAACGCGTCGCGCGTGACCTTCGCGACACAGGAGGCAGCCGCGACCGCCAGCACGGAGGCATCGCCCCTGATGACGCGCGTGCAGCGGGCACCGAGGCCCAGGTAGTCGTGGTTGCCGTCGAGGATCACCCGATCGGGCTCGTAGCCCTGCTCGGCGAGCTGCGCGAGCGCGCGGCGGCCGGCTGCTCGGAGTGCCGCGGTCATGCCGAGCGCGTCGCATTCCTCGTGCGACGCATGGCCGACGCCGATCGCCACGGCCCAACCACGAACCGCCGAGCTCGCGACCTCGCGCTCGTCGCGCGTCAGCACCTTGGAATCGCGGACTCCCTTGAGGTGCTCCGGCGCCGGGACGACCGCAGCCACGGTGACCGGCCCGGCCCACGCGCCGCGCCCGACTTCGTCGACACCGACCACCACCCGCTCCCCTGCCGCCCAGCACTTCCGCTCGAGCCGCAACGTGGGGTAGGGCACCCGGCGAACCTACCAATTCACGTGCTCGCAACGTGGCGTATCGAAGGGCGTCACGCAGCATCGATACGATGGCGCCGCGATGGAGCCTGGTACACGTGTCGAGGTGCGCTCCCGATTCGACCGCCGGTGGTCGCGGGGGTTCGAGGTGGAGTCCGTGCTGACGGACCGGGCGGAGCCGCAGTACCTGATCCGCCGCAGGTCCGACAATTCGGTTCTTCCGGTCGAGTTCGTCGCCGACGACCTCCGTGAGGAGAAGAAGCACCGCTCGATGTGGTGGGTGTCGTAGGGCGGAAGTCGGGTTTCGGCATCACTGTCACACACCCCGGCAGCACCATGGAACACATGTTCGAGGGTGTACGGGGCTGTCGCGTCAGCCCGAGCGGCGCTTGAGGCGCTCGATGAGATCCTCGATCGCCACGGCCTGCAAGGTCATGGTCCGCATCGTGCCGCGGGCTGCGAGCTCGATCGCGGCCGAGGCGAGCGTCGACTCGTCCGGCGCCTCGACGACGTTGAGGAAGTCCCACTGGCCCATCAGCGCGTACTGCGCGATGACCTTCACACCCATGGCCTCGAACTCCCGGGTGACCTCGCGAATGCGCTCGGGGTTGTCGCGCACGGTCGCCCAGCCGTCCGGACCGAGCGTCGTGAGCATCACGTAGGTAGGCACAGCCGCAGACTAGCCATGCCCACCCGTTGTCAGCCCGGTCAGCCGACCGCGTTCACGAGAACCTGCTGGTGGCCGACTCGATCACGGCCCGGGCCCAGGGTGCGAAGAGCGAGAAGAGCTCGTCGACGTCGTCGCCGAGCGCTTCGACCGCTGCATGCTCTTGCCGATCGGTCGCCAGCTCGATGTCGTCACGGAACGCTCGACCTTCCGCGGTGAGCTCGCCATCGTCGACCAAGCCGCGCTCGCGAAGACGCTGCGTGGCGGCGGCGCGATCTGCCTCGGGCCACGTGCCGCTCGCCGAGGCGATCGACGCGCCGCGCCAGAGATCGGTCAGCATGCAGAGCTCGACCGGGTCGACGCCGGCGGCCACCCATGCGTTCCGGTGCGAGTCACCGCGTCGCTCCCGCACGAGGTCGCACGAGCGCCAGAGGTCTCCCAGCGGGGTGCCGGGCCACTCGAGCGTGCGCAGGCCGGCATAGACAGGGTGGCCTTCGGCCGTGCCCGCCGTCGCGACCGGCTGCAGCAGCTCCGTGGCCCGCGGAAGACCCTCGGGTGCCGGGCCGATGACGTGCTCGAGGTACGCGACTGCCGAGCGCAGTCGTGTCTCGAGCAGCTCCCCGGGCGTCGTGCGCGTCCACGCCTCGTCCACCGCCGCGGCGACGCTGCGCGGCTCGAGTGGAGCGAAGAGCGCCGCGGCCGAGGCGCCGCTGATCGCGCCCATGCACGCGGCACGCCCACCCAGGCCCACCTCCGATGCCTCGGGCATGAACCACACCGCGGCGAGAATCGCGTCGCATCGCGACCGGAGCCGCCGGCTGACCTCGCTGACACGCTCGTCGGTGAACGCCATTGTGGCAGCAAATCATGTAACATAGTTTTGTGTCAACTTCGGGGCCGGGAACTTCGAGGCCGGGTATGACGGTCGACGCGCTCGCCCGCCGGGCCGGACTCACGACCCGCACGGTCCGCGCACACCAGACGTTCGGCCTCGTACCGCCACCACGCCTCGAGGGCCGGACCGCGCTCTACGACGACGCGCACCTCGAGAGGCTGCGCGCGATCGAGCGGCTGCAGCGCGACGGCTTCTCCCTCGCGGCAATCCGCGCGTTGTTCGACGCGTTCGACGAAGGGCGAACGCTCGACGAGGTCATCGGCCTGACCCGGCCCGCGCGCACGCGCCGACGCCCTGTCGACGAGCGGCGATCCGCGCGTTTGCGGCTGGCGCTCGTTCCCGGCCCCGTCGCGAACGAGCTGCTGTCGGCCTAACCCTCGAGGCGCGCGATGTTGCCGGCCTCGGATGGATCCGGCTTCCCCTCGAACCACTCGTCGAGCATCTCGTGCGCGAGCTCCGGGCTCGTCAGGCGCAGTCCCATCACGAGCACGTTGGCGTCGTTCCACTTCCGCGCACCGGCTGCCGTGGCCGAGTCGGTGCAGAGCGCAGCGCGTACGCCGGGAACCTTGTTCGCGGCGATCGACGCGCCCGTGCCGGTCCAGCAGAACAGCACCGCGGTCTCGCACTTGCCTCCGGCGACCAGCTCCCCGACTTCCCTGCCCACTTCGGCCCATTGCTTGTCCTCGCCGCCCGGGGGCCCGACGAGGCGAACTTCGTGACCCCGGCGAGCGAGATCCTCGGCAACGGCGTCGGTCAGCGAGGTCCGTTCGTCGGAGCCGAATGCGACCCGCATCCTCATGAGGCTACGCGACGAGCGCCCGCCTCACGTCGCCGAGCGTGTCGAACGGCACGAACGACACGCCGTTGCGCGCACACCACACGGCGAGCCCTGCCTTCGCGAAGATGACGTCGGCCAGCAGCGCAGCCTTGCGATCGCTCGCACCGTCGCCGACGAGCACCGTCGTCCTCCCGCGGTGTCGAGCGTGCTTGATCGGTGCCTGCTTGCACGTTCCGCACGTGGAGCACGGGCAGCAGCGGTCCTCGTTGGGGAACTCGACCCGGCCGGTTCCCCAATCGACGGTGTTCGTGATGACCTCGATCCCGAGCGTGGCGCAGACCTCCTCGGCGTAGTACCCGAACCCGTCCGAGATGGCGGTGACCTCCGCGCCCGTTGCCCGCAAGGCCTCGACGAGGGCTGCAGCATCCCCGTCGACCGCCACCTCACGCGCGACGTGGCGCAACCAGGATTCGTCCTTCGGCAGCCGCTCCCACAGGTCGAGGAGGCATTCACGGCTGCCGATCTCGCCCCGGACGTACGCGTCGTCGATCTCACGCCAGCCCGGCCGTCCCAACCGCTCGAGTACGTACACGCCGGAGTCCTCGCAGACGATGGTGCCGTCGAAGTCGAGGAACACCGACGTGCGCGCGAGGTCAATCCCGAGATGGGTCGGCACGCTCGCGATCGTAAGCGAGCACCGGTTCCTGCGCGCTCAGTGCTTTGGTCGACGACCCACGGGCGGTGTCGGATCCGGAAGCAAGCGGTAGATCGGGTTGAAGATCGCGAGGCGTTCCCGGTCCTCGCCGACCATGCCCTCGGCCACCAGGCGTGCACCCGCCGTGAGCCCGGCGATGCGGCGGCGTCCGAGGAAGACGAGGCGCATGCCTCCGGTCTCGTCGACGAGGGTGCACTCGAGGCTGGCGACGCCTCCATGAGGCTGCACCCTCACGGCGTGGAGCTTTCCGGCCACGCGTGCCCGCTGTCGGTACTGGACGTCGGCGATCGGCACTCGATCCTCGGGCAGCTGCAAGTCAGCGAGCTCCGTGATCGGTGTCGTCGCCGCGGTTCGCTTGTACTCCGGTTGCGCGGTCCCTCCCGATGAGGCGTTCACGAGTCTCGGCACGAGCTCGTCGGTGGTCGAGCCGAGGTGGTACGGCACGATGGTGACGTTGCAATGCGGGTACCCAGCGAGCGCTTGCGCGATCGAGTCTGCGGTCCGGTCGTGCAGGAAGCGATGCCAAAAGTGCGTGTAGCGGCGTCGCGGGATGAGCACGCTCACTTCCGTTTCACCGTCGGCCAGGGCGTCGGCGACGAGTTCGCTTGCCGCGCGGCTGATGCGCCGGTCGGGGCACTCGATGATGTCGAGTGGCAGACGGGTCAGGCCGAGGCGCCGCCACGCCTCGCACAGGTCCTCGGTCTTGATCGGGTCCAGGTCGAAGTGGATGCCGCGCAGCTCGTCGGGGGTCAGCGTCCGGGCGTACTGAATGGCTCGTGCCGCGGCGACATCGAGCTGGTCGATGAGCACGAGGACGGTGTGGCGCCGACGGATCGGAGCCTGGGCCGCTCTGGGTGCGTCCCGTTCCAGCTCTTCGGCTTCGGTCTCGTACTGGCGGTTGAGGCGCACCAAGGCCGCCACCATGACCGGCACGAGCACGATGATGAACCAGGCGCCGTGCGTGAACTTCGTGATGGCGATGATCACGTCGACGATCAGCGACAGCGCCGCGCCGATGCCGTTGATGGCGAGGCCGACACGCCAGTGCGGCTCACGGTGCGTGAGGTGGTGCTTGGCCATACCCGATTGCGACAGCGTGAAGCTCGTGAAGACCCCGATCGCGTAGAGCGGGATCAGCCGGTCGACCTTCGCGTTGGTGACGAGCAAGACGAGGATCGCGGCGACGGCCAGGAAGATGATCCCGTTCGAGAACACCAGGCGATGCCCGCGCTTGGTGAGCTGACGCGGCATGAAGTTGTCTTCCGCGTGGAAGCTCGCGAGACGGGGAAAGTCGGCGAAGCTCGTGTTCGCCGCGAGCACGAGGATCAGCATCGTTCCCGCCTGGAGCCCGTAGAAGAGCACGTCACCGAGTGCGCCGCTCCCATAGACGAGACGACCGACCTGGCTGATGACGGTCGGTGTGCCCTTTTCGAACGGCGCGGCGTGGACTTTCGCTGCGAGCACCGAGAGGCCGAGGAACATGACGCCGAGCGTGCTGCCCATGATCACGAGCGTGATCCGAGCGTTCTTCCACGCCGGCTCGCGAAACGCGGGCACGCCGTTGGAGATGGCCTCGACGCCCGTCACGGCGGCACCGCCCGACGCGAACGCGTGCAACACGACGAACATCGTCGCCCCCAAGAACACGCCACTGCCCGGTGATCCCTGGTCGACCAGCCCGGCATGGTGGAGGCTGTCGACCGGAAGATGCCCGAACGCGAGCTTGGAGAGCCCGAGACCGAGCAGCACGACCATGTTGAGGATGAAGAAGTAGGTCGGGACGGCGAAGATCCGACCCGACTCGCGTACGCCGCGGAGATTCCCGTAGGCAATAAACACGACGAATGCGATGGAGATCTCCATCGAAAAGGGCGCCAGCGCGGAGACTGCCGAACCCAGCGCCGCGGTACCTGCGGCGACCGACACCGCGACGGTGAGGACGTAGTCGGTCAGCAGCGCGACTCCGGCGACCTGGGCAGGCAGCAAGCCAAAGTTGTCGCGTGTGACGATGTAGGCACCGCCGGCGGTCGGGTACGCCTTGATGGTCTGCAGGTACGACAGGATGAGGAATGCGAGCACGACGAGCAGCGCGATGGTGATGGGAACCACCATGGCGAAGGCGGCGACGCCGACCGCCGGAACGAGGACCCGAAGGATCTCTTCGGTCGCGTACGCGGATGACGAGAGGTTGTCCGAGGCGAAGACGGCCAACGCGGTCGGCTTGCCGAGTCGCTCGTGAGCGAGCCGCTCCGTGGCGAGCGGGGGCCCGAAGAGCCGGGTCTTGAGCCGGTAGACGAATGGTTCGGGCTGGGCCACCGGCCGCGGGATCGCGACGGGCAGACGCATACTGACGTCCGGGGCGCGCGTGGCGCGGACTTCCGGCTCGGTCTTCACATCGTCAGTTAAGCGATGGTCCGGCAAGACCCGGGTACGCGACCGGGCTCTTTGATGACTTTTTGACGCGGCGCCGCGCGGCAGGGGCCAGAGCGATGCCGCACCCGTCCCGGTCCCTACGCTGTTGCCGTGCGCACGCGGATTGGGCGCGGCCTTCGGATCGTGGCCGCACCGGCGCTGGTCGCCGTCGCGACCGCCGTCGGCGAGATCGCCGACGCCGACCTGACCGTCGCCAGCCTGCTCCTCCTCGTCGCCGTGCTCGTGGCGGCGCTGCTCGGACCGCTCTCGGGCGCCGTCGCGGCGCTCACCGGCTTCCTCGCCCTGAACTGGTTCTTCACGCCGCCCGTCCATACGTTCGAGATCGCCAACGGCGACGACGTCGTCGCCGCCGTCGCCTTCGTGGTCACCGCCGGCCTGATCGGCGGCGTCGTGACTCGACTGCGCGGCCTCCGGCACCAGGCCGAGCAACGCGCGCGAGAGGCGCACGTCCGCGTCGATCTCACGAACCGCCTCGCGGCAGGTGAGACGCCCGAGACCGTGGCGCGCAGCGCAGCCGAGGCCATCGGCGCGCTGTTCGGACTCACGAGGTGCACGGTGCGCTTCGGGGGCACGGCCTCGACGGTGCGCGGTCCCGGCGACGGCCACGAGAGCGCCGCGTTGCACATACGCGTCGGCGAGGTCTTGATCGACGCCCTCGGCCCCCGACGGGAGCTCGACACCGGCGACCGAGCCGTGCTCGAGGCGCTGGTCGCGTCGCTCGCCGCCGGGTACGACCGGCTGCGGCTCGAGGACGAAACGCGCGAGGCGCGTGTTGCGATCCAGGTCGGTCAGTCGCGCGCCGGCCTGCTGTCGGCGGTCAGCCACAACCTGCGCACGCCACTTGCCTCCATCAAGGCCGCTGCGTCCACGCTGTGGGCACCCGACGCGCGCCTCGACGCCGAGGATCGGCGCGAGCTGCTCGAGACCGTCGTCGACGAGACCGAGCGCCTCGAGCGCATGGTCGCCAAGACACTCGACCTGAGCCGCATCCGCGCCGGCGGCCTCCACGCCGAGGTCCAGGAGGTGGAGCTCGGCGACCTCGCGGCGGCGGCAGTGCGCCGACTCCGTCCACTCGCGCGCGCCCACCGGGTCCGGCTCGCGATGGCACCGGAGCTCCCGGCAGTGTGCGTCGACGTGGGGATGATGGAAGAGGTGTTCCTCAACCTGCTCGAGAACGCACTCCGCTGGGCACCGCCCGGCTCGGAGATCCTGGTCTCGGCCGAGCCGGTCGACGACGGCGTGGAGGTACGGGTCGCAGACCATGGCGCCGGCGTCCCGATCGGTGACCGCGAACGCATCTTCGAAGAGTTCGTGCGTGCCGATGGTCGGCCCGATTCCTCCGGAACCGGCCTGGGCCTGGCGATCGTGCGTGCGCTGGTCGCCGCTCACGAGGGGCGCGTCTGGTACGAGGAGACAGCGGGCGGAGGCGCCACGTTCGCGTTCCGGTTGCCGGGCAGTCGCAGATGAGCTCCGTGCTCGTCGTCGAAGACGACGCTCCACTCCGCCGGGCGCTGCGAACCAGCCTGCGCGCCCGCGACCTCGACGTCCACGAGGCCGGCAGCGGCGAGGACGCGATCGCCCTCGCAGCCGACCGGAAGCTCGACCTCGTGCTCCTCGACCTCGGGCTGCCGGGGATCGACGGCTTCGAGACCCTTGCTCGTCTGCGCTGCTTCAGCGACGCGCCCGTGATCGTGCTCACCGCTCGCGACCGTCCCGCCGACAAGGTTGCCGCCCTCGACGCCGGTGCCGACGACTACGTGACGAAGCCCTTCGATACCGACGAGCTGTTCGCGCGAGTGCGGGCGGCGCTCCGCCGTTCGCCCCGTGCGGCATCGCAACCGACAGTTGTCCGCGTCGGCGAGCTGTCGATCGACCTCGCGCAGCGCCGCGTTTGGCTGGGCGACGAACCGGTGCGACTGACGCGCACCGAGCTGGCGCTCCTCGAGGTGCTCGTCACGAACCCCGGGAAGCTGCTGTCGCACGAGTACCTGCTGCGAGAGGTGTGGGGGCCCGGTTACGGGACGGAGAGCAACTACCTGCGCGTCTACGTGCGCCAGCTCCGCCGTAAGCTCGGCGACGAAGCGGCGAACCCTCGTTTGATCCTGACCGAGCCGGGAATCGGATACCGGTGGATCGGAGAGGACGACCTGTGAGCCTTTTCGTCGGCGAGAGCCGGCTCGTGCGACGCCTTGCGCTCGGTCTGATCGGCTTCGGGCTGCTCGTCATCTTCTGGGAGTGGCCGGGCGGCCCGATCTCCGGCTTCGCGCTCGGCTGCATCCTCGTCGGCGCGCTGATGGTACGGGTCATGCCGTGGCACTTCGAGGTGCACGAGAGCGGGATCGACCTGTGGTTCGCCCTCGGGCGGCGCCGCTTCCTCCCGAAGGACGCCGTCACCGTGCGCGTCAACCCGGGGAGCCCGGTCGCGCTCGTCGGGCGCGGCCGGCGAATGGGCTACCCGCTGACAGACGGCATCGTCGAACGGCGCCGGGCGATGCTGCGCTCGGTCCTCCTGGAACTCGGCTTCGACGTCATCTAGTGCCCTGACCACAAAGGTTCGCGCGCTTGGGGGTGTCGTTTCCTGGTAGGGGGATGTTGGCGATGCCCGCGGCGAGGGTGGGTGTGCGGGATGGTGCGGGTTGGTTCGAGGCGCGAGACGGCTCGTGTGTGTCGCGGCGCGGGATGGGAGTGTTCAGGCAGCGCGGGTGCGGGGTTGGCCCCAGCGTCGTTGCGCTTCACCGCGGAGCTCGGCACGGTGTTTGCGTTCCAGCGCCAGGATCTCGGGGGCGCGGGTGTTGGCGTTGCGCCAGCGGAGATAGGACCGCAGTGCCGCGCTCAACGCTCGATGATCGGTGTAGTCGCTGTTCGCGATGACGAACTGACGTAACGGACCGAAGTGCGCCTCGATCGGGTTCGCCCACGACGCGTACGTCGGGGTGAACACCAACTCCACCTGGTTGTCGATGCACCATTGACGGATCTTGGGTCCGCGGTGGTGGTTCAAGTTGTCCAGGATCACATGGACCGCCTCGCCGTCGGGGAGCTGCCCGCGGATCGCTTGGAGCGCGCGCAGTGTCGGCTCGGCGCCCTTGCGCGCTTCGATGCGACCGAACAGGCGGTCCTCACCGATCGAGTAGCAGCCGAAGAACTGCCTGGTCCCATGGGGCTTGTGATAGTTCGCCGGCAGCCGCTGCGGCCTCGACGTGGGCGCCCAACCTGACCCGCCCTCAGGCTTGATCGCCAAGGGTCCGAACTCGTCGAACGCGAACGTGCGGTCACGTGCATGCTCGAGCAGCCACTCGATGCGGGCCAGCTTCTCGTCTCGCGCCGGGTCGGGCGACTCCTTCCAGGTCTTGGTGCGCTGAAACGTGATGTCGGCTTCGGCGAGGATCTGACGCAACCGCTCCCGGCTCACCTTCACCTTCCGGCCCCGCTTCGAACCCAGATAGTCGACCAGCTTGCGGATCGACCAACGAGTGAACGGCTGCCCCAGCGACCGGGGCCGGCACATCGCCGTCTTGACCATCAACTCCCGGTCAGTCGTCGTGATCTGGCGGGGCCGGCCACCCGCCCACCGAGGGTCCAACGAACCCATCCCCAACTCGTTGAACCGATGGATCATCTCCCGCACCCGGTCCGGACTCGTCGCCACCAGCCGAGCGATCACCACAACGTCGTTGCCGCCCGCCGACGCCAACACCACCATCGCTCGCCGCCACCGCACGATCGACTTGTCAGACCGACCCCCACCGCGACGAACGATCCGCTGAAGCTGGCGACCCTCCTCGTCCGTCAACCGACGCACCCGAACACGCTCTGCCATCCCCCCACTGTGCGCGACCCGCGCCCCAAAGTGGTGGACGCGACCCTCACACGTTCGTGGTCAGGGCACTAGCTGTAGGGACCACCGGGCGTCGGTCTTCAGTCTCGCATGCGTCTACGTGCTACGGCGCGCCTAGATGCCGCCGGGCGACTGATTGCTCTGGTACACGTCGCAGCCTTGCGCCGCGTAGCGGTTCACGTCGTCGACGGCTTCCTTGATCTTCGGGTTGTCGCGAACCGACGGGTCGTCCTGCACGTGCCGCATCGCGTCGAGGAACGTCCGCGCGTGCCGACGGATCGCCGGCGGCGCGGTCTCGTAGAGCTGCTCGACGAGCTCGATCTGGCGCGGGATGTCGCGCTGGTTCTTGGACGCCTGGCGCTCGAGCTCCTTCTCGTAACGGCGCGCGGCGACGCAGAACGCCCGCGGCGCTTCGGGAGCGTCGCTGCGGCTGCACGACACGGCAACGACCGCGACGAACAGCAGGGCCAGGACCCGTCGCACGCACCCATTGTCCCCCTACCCCCCCGAGCATGTGACATCGACGCGTCGTATACGACGACTGGATGTCACATGCTCGGGGGGTGGTCGCGCGCGGCCAGAGCTCTCGCGACGCGTTCGACCACCGTCGCCCGACCCTGACGCGACGTAAAGCGAAGGACCAGCCAGCCGTCGAGCTCGAGGAGCATGTCTCGCTCGCGATCCGAGTCGAAGGCTGACCTCACGCGGTGCGTGTCCCAGCCGTCGTACTCGATGTCGATCTTCTCCGGTGGATACGCGAGGTCGAGGCGGCGGGTCTTTCCACCGAGCCGCACACGGTATTGCTGCACGGGCCGGGGAAGTCCCGCGGCCGCGAGCCAGCGAGCGAGTCGCAGCTCGTTCCGGCTGTCGCCTGCATGGAAGCCCGACATGCGCTCGTCGAGCAGCGCTCGCATGACGGTGCTTCGTCGCCGCCCGCGCGTCGCGAGGTCGACGAACACACGCATCATCCGGTTCAGACTGCAGAGCCGTCGCCGAAGGGAGTCGTCGAGCGCGTGTTCGACCTGCCATGGCGGATACGACCCGGTCAGATCGCACAGCGTCCGCGCCGGTGTTGTAATCGGTACTCCGCCCAGCGTCGTGACGTGGCGACTGTGGAGCACCTGGCTGTCATGAACCGTGACACCCGGTATGCGCTTCCTCCGTCTGCTCGGCGTCGTGACGTGGATCTCGTCGAACGTCGCGAACCCGGGCAGCCCCCAGATGCGTGCGGCCGTCGCGAACGACGCGACCGAGCCCTCTCCAGCGCTGAGACACGCCGCGAACACGTGCTGCACCCAGCTCTCGGGCGTCCCGGCGACGCGGTAGACGTTCGTCCCAACATGCTCGAGTGCACCAGTGCGCACACGCCGATCGAGCTGGCCTCGCGAGAGGACGCGGAGGACCTGGGCACGCGTGACGAGGCCGTGTTGGCGGCGGGCGAGCGCCGCGAGCTGGGAGTGACCCACGCCCACGACGGACCCGTTCCCCCGAGCATGTGACACCCGCGCCTCGTATGCGACGCCTCGATGTCACGTGCTCGGGGGCGGGTACGGTGGGCCCGATGCCTCTTCGGTGGCGGCGACGCGAGCGCCAGCAGCGAGGATTCCGGTACTCCGCGTGGGACGGGTCACAGCGCGGGTTCGACCTCGACGCCGACGCGCTGCTCGACGAGATGAGTGACGACCTGCTGTACCACGGCGACCTGCACGCCGCGTTGCGGCGTCTCATGCAGCAAGGGATGCGTGACCGCAACGACGAGCAGCTGATGGGCCTGCGCGAGATGATGCAACGCCTGCGGGAGCGACGCCGCGAGATGCTCGAGCACTACGACCTCGGCGGTGTCTACGAGGAGATCGCGGAGCAGCTGCGCGAGATCGTCGACCAGGAGCGCGAGGGCATCGAGCGACGCGTCGACGAAGCGCTCCAGTCGGGCGACCGCCGCCGCCAGGAGATCGTCGACGACCTCGCGAAGGAGCGCCGCGAGCAGCTCGATCAGCTGCCGCCCGACCTCGCCGGCAAGGTGCAGCAGCTCCAGCAGTACGACTGGATGGACGACGCGGCGCGTCAACGGTTCGAGGAGCTGATGGACCAGCTGCGCGAGCAGCTGATGCAGAGCTACTTCAACCAGATGTCCGAGGGCATGCAGAACATGAGCCCGGAGCGCATGCAGCGCATGAAGGACATGCTGGCCGAGCTCAACCAGATGCTCGAGCAGCGCGAGCGCGGCGAGGAGCCCGACTTCGAAGGCTTCATGCAGCGCTACGGCGACTTCTTCCCGGGCAACCCGCAGACGCTCGACGAGCTGCTCGAGCAGATGGCGCAGTCGATGGCGCAGATGCAGCAGCTGATGAACTCGATGACGCCCGAACAGCGCGCGCAGCTCCAAGCGCTCGCGGAGTCGCTGCTCGAGGACATGGACCTGCGCTGGCAGGTCGACCAGCTCGCCCGCAACCTCCAGCAGGCGTTCCCGAACCTGCCGTGGGAGTCGTCGATGCGCTTCCGCGGCGACAACCCGCTGTCGATGGGCCAGATGCCCGGCCTGCTCGACGCCCTCGGCGACATGGACGACCTCGAGCACCTGCTCCGCCAGGCCACCCAGCCCGGCGAGCTGGCCGAGGTCGACGTCGACCGCGCCCGCGAGCTCCTCGGCGACGACGCAGCCCGCTCACTCCAACGCCTGGCCGAGCTTGCCCGCATGCTCGAGGAGGCCGGGCTGATCGAGCAGCGCGAAGGGCGCCTCGAGCTCACGCCGCGCGGCATCCGCGCCATCGGCCAGAAGGCGTTGGGGGACCTCTTCCGAAAGCTGTTGAAGGACCAGACCGGTCGCCACGACGTCGAGCGCACCGGCATCGGCGCCGAGCACGCGTACGAGCACAAGCCCTACGAGTTCGGCGACCCGTTCCACCTCAACGTGGGGGAGACGGTCAAGAACGCGATCTGGCGCCAGGGCGCCGGCACGCCGGTCCACCTCGTCCCCGACGACTTCGAGGTCGAGCGCACCGAGGTGGTCAGCCGCAGCGCGACCGTCCTCCTGCTCGACGTGTCGCTCAGCATGCCGATGCGCGACAACTTCCTCGCCGCGAAGAAGGTCGCGATGGCGCTCCACGCCCTCATCACGAGCCAGTATCCCCGCGACTACTTCGGGCTCATCAGCTTCGGGCGCGTCGCGCGCGAGGTACCGCCCGAGCGGCTGCCCGAGATGAGCTGGGACTTCGAGTGGGGCACGAACATGCAGCACGCGCTGCTGCTCGCTCGCCGCCAGCTGGCACGCCAGACCGGCACGAAGCAGGTGATCATGGTCACCGACGGCGAACCCACCGCCCACATCGAGCACGGCGAGGCGTACTTCCAGTACCCGCCGTCACCCGTCACGATCGAGGAGACGCTGAAGGAGGTGATGCGGTGCACGCGTGACGGCATCCGCATCAACACCTTCATGCTCGACGAGAGCTACTACCTGCGCAGCTTCGTCGAGCGCATGATGAACCTCAACCGCGGGCGCGCGTTCTTCACGACGCCCGACACGCTGGGCGACTACGTGCTCGTCGACTTCCTCGAGCAGCGCCGGCGGCACCGGCGCGCCGGGTAGGCGGCTACAAGCGCGACGGGGCGCGAGCCCCACCGGCGGTCAACGATGCCGGGATGATCGCGGCGCTGACCACCGCGCCGACCCACACGAGGATCAAGCCCCATTCGAGATCGGCAGGCACGCCTTCGGCCTTCCGGAGGTAGCTGACGAGGTTCGTACCTCCGACGACGAGCACGAGGATGCCGGCGGTGATCCCGAGGAAGGCGAACACGCCGCCGATGGAATCGTTCGCGGAACCGCGCGACACCATCAGCGCGAGCGCGACGATACCGACCGCAGCGCCCGCGATGATCGTGGACAGCCCGGTGAAGAACGGCGAGTCGTCCTTGCCGAACGACCGGTCGAAGTAGAAGCCCGCGTTTTCCTTGTCGCCCACCTGGTCGTCGTACAGCTGCCACCCCGAGAGCTTCTCGTCCGACGTGGAGCTGCTGACCCACGGGGCGAAGCTGGCACCGATCACCACGATCGCGCCGATCAGCGCGGCGAGGAGCAACGGCGGGATCGACAGGCTTCGGGTCGTCGACGTCGTCCGGGGCGCCGGGGCGGGGCCGGACGGCGGTGGCGGTGGCGCCGGGCTGGACGGCGGCGGAGTAGGCGGCGGAGTCGTCACGCGGGACCTCCCGGGGTGTCGGAATGTGCCCGCACCGTAACGGCGCGACGCACCCAGGGCAACGATCTCGTCCCCGCAGGGCCGGCTGTCAGCCCGACAGCCGCGAGTCGTAGGCGGCCAGCGTGGCGGCGTCGAAGCAGACGAACCGGACGAGCTCCACACGGGTCGCCGTCTCGCGCACCGTGCGGACGGCGACCTCGGTGGCCGCGTCGAGCGGGTACCCGTAGACGCCGGTGCTGATGGCGGGGAAGGCCATCGATGCTGCGCCCAGCTCGTCGCCCACCTCGAGCGAGCGGCGATAGGCGCGGTGCAACAGGTCCGGCTCGCCTCGGCTGCCGCCGTGCCACACGGGCCCGACCGCGTGGATGATCCAACGGGCCGGGAGCCCGAAGCCGGGCGTCGCCCTGGCCTCGCCGGTCGGGCAGCCGCCCAGCGCCGCGCAGGCCTCGGCCAGGCCCGGGCCGGCGGCGGCGAAGATCGCCCCGCAGACGCCGGCGCCGCGGGCCAGCGCGGAGTTGGCCGCGTTGACGATCGCGTCGGTTGCCTCGGCCGTGATGTCGCCGCGGACGGCCTCGCACCGGGGGCCCACGCCCGAAAATGTAGGCGCCGGCGAGTAAAAGTTCGCCGGAAAAACCCTCTAAATGCCGCGAAAGGCACGGGGCCGGGAACTTCCCCCTTGCGCGGCAAGGGCTCGACCGGTCAGAGTGACATCATTGTAATTCCATCGGCGTCATTCGGGCGTCATTCGGGTCCGTGCGAGGAAGGGGGGCCGATGCGCAGCACAGGCATGCGGCCGGTCATTGCGACGACGACGGCAGGAGCGCCACCGAGCCTCCCCGCCAACGCCACGACGGCCGCGCTGGCGGTGGCCGACTTCCTCCGGATCGTGGGCAGCGGCCCGGCCGACACCGCTCAGCGCTGGCAGGAGCGGGCGAACTGCCTCGGCGTCGACCCCGACCTGTTCTTCCCCGAGCGCGGCGCCTCGACCCGCGAGGCCAAGGCCGTGTGCCGGGGCTGCGAGGTCCGGGGCGAGTGCCTCGAGTACGCCCTGGAGCACGGCGAGAAGTTCGGCATCTGGGGCGGGCTCTCCGAGCGGGAGCGCCGGCGGGTCCGCCGCCAGCGCGCCCTGGAGCGTCGCCGCCTGGCGTCGGCCTGAGGCACCGCTAGCGGCCCGCAGTGGCCGCGAGGCGCGCCTCGATGGTGTCGTCGGGCCCGAAGCCTGACCACTCGAGGAACTCGTCGCTGCAGCGCTCCAGCTCCGCGGCCGGCAACAGCCCGACGAGCTCCACCCGGGTCACACGTGCATCGGCCTCCTCGGCGCGCCGGCGCACCTCCGTGCACGCGGCCTCGATCCCGGTCACGGGGAGGTCGACGAGGTTCATCGACACCTGCGGCACGCCGCGGGACGCGCACCAGAGCCCGAGCGCGCGCACGCCGGGCAGGCCGCCTTCGCTCTCGCGCATGGCGCGCGCGATCTCGCGGGTCAGCAGCGGGTCGTCACGGTCGAGCTCGCAGTTCACCGCGACGAGCGGGGGCCGCGCCCCCACTGCGACGGCGCCGAGGCGCAAGTGCGGCGCGGAGGGCCCGACGTCCGGCTCCCGCAACGTGAACGCGTCCCGCCGTAGCTCGGGAAGCGAACGGCGCAGCGGATCGGCGTCGTCGTAGAGGAACGACGGCACACGGAGCTCGTCGGCGATCCAGTGCGCGAACGCCTGTGCGGCGTGGACCGCGGCGACGCGGTCGTCCTCGAGTGAGACGAACGGCACCACGTCGACCACACCCAGTCGGGGGTGCACGCCTTCGTGTGCCGACAAGTCGACGCGCTCCGCTGCGGCCTTCGTGAGCGCGCGCGCCGCGAGCTCGGCGTCGTGGCGGCGCGGACCCGCGAGCGTGAACACCGACCGGTGGTGGTCGGGATCCGCATGGAGGTCGAGCAGCGTCCGACCGCACACGGCAGCGAGCGCGTCGAGGACGTCGCGGCTTCGCCCCTCCGAGATGTTCGGCACGCTCTCGAGCACGCGTCAAGGCTAGAGAGATGCGTATCCGAGCCACGAATAGCCCGAGCCACGAATAGCAGGGTTCGGACACGCGTCAATAGGGTGGGCGCGTGCGGTTCGGGCTCGCGCTCCCGCAGTACGACTACTCCGTGCCCGGCGAGACGCCGTTGTCGTTCGCGACCGTCGCCGAGCATGCGCGCCGCGCCGAACAGCTCGGCTTCGACTCCTTGTGGCTCTCCGACCACTTGTTCCTCGACATCTCGAAGTACGGCGGCAGTGCCGACCGGTACGGCGCGTTCGAGCCGATCGGTACGCTCGCGGCGCTGGCGGGCATCGTGAGCCGCCCCCGGCTCGGGACGCTCGTGATCTGCGAGGCACTCAGGCCGGCGACCGTGCTCGCGAAGGCGCTCGCCACCCTCGATCGCATCGCCGGCGGCCGGCTCGACGTCGGGCTCGGCGCGGGTTGGTACGAACCGGAGTACGAGGCGATCGGCATGGACATGCCGAGGCCCGGTGTGCGCGTCGAGCGGCTCCGCGAGGCGACCGAGGTCGTGACGCGCCTGCTCGGTGGCGAGGAGCTCACGTACGAAGGCCGCTACCAGCGCGCCGCAGGGGCGTGGCTCGACCCGCCGGCCGTCCAGCAGCCGCGCCCGCCGGTGTTCATCGGCGGGAAGGGCGACCGCGTGATTCGCGCTGCAGTCGAGCTCGCCGACGGTTGGAACACCTGCTGGGCCTGGACGCCCGACGCGTACCGCGACCGCTACGCGGTCATGGAGCGTGCGTGCGACAAGATCGGTCGTGATCCGTCGACGATGTGGTGCTCACTCGGCCTCTACGCGCTGTGCGGCGAGGACGAGCGTGATCTCGTGGCGCGCTTCGAGCGGTTGCGTGTGAACACACCGGCGGGCGTGCTCGACGACGTGACGCTCGGCGACTGGCGCGACGGTCGCCTCGTCGGGACCGTCGAGCAGGTCCGGGAGCAGGTCGCCGGCTGGGAGGCACTCGGGGTCGAGACGCTGATCCTGGGGGCCGGCGCTCTCCCGTTCCACGTCGGGTCGCTCGACGACGTCGCCCTCCTCGCGAACGCCTTGTGTGCCGCGGACGATCCGCGCAGGGGCGGGGGTAGGGTGGCGCGATCCGCATGGAGGAGAGGCAGTGAACGTGGGATGGCCTGAGATACTCATCGTCCTCGCGGTGATCCTGCTCCTGTTCGGCGGCTCCCAGCTCCCGAAGCTCGCGCGCTCCATGGGCCAGGCGTCCCGGGAGTTCCGGAAGGGCCTGGACGAGGGCGCCAAGGACGACGACGAGGGCGAGAAGGCCAAGTAGCCCACCTCCGGGCCGGCCGTGAGGAACCCCGTCCTCGGGAACCCGCCCGCCCGTACGCGTCGTTCCTGCTGATGACCGACGGTGTCCCCACGTGGGAGGAGGTCGCCCGCGATCACGGGCGCTTCCTCTACAACGTGGCGTACCGCCTGGCCGGTAACGACGACGACGCGCAGGACCTCGTCCAGGAGGCGCTCATCCGGGTCCGCCGGGGCCTCGAGCGCTACGAGCCGGGGTCCCTGGAAGGTTGGCTGGCCCGGATCGTGACGAACGTGTTCCTCGACGAGGTGCGCCGGCGCCGCCGGCGCCCGACCGACGCGCTGCCGGACGACGCGGAGCGCGTGCTGCCCGGCGCGCCGGGCGCCGACGAGGCGAGCACGCAGCTGTCCGACGAGGTGCAGGCCGCGCTGCTGTCACTCCCGGAGGAGTTCCGGGTGCCGGTGGTGCTGTGCGACGTCGCCGATCAGTCCTACGAGCAGATCGCGACGACGCTCGACGTGCCGATCGGGACCGTGCGCTCGCGGATCCATCGGGGCCGTCGGCTGCTGCGCAGCGCGCTCGGCGAGGTGGCGTCGTGAACCGGGCACCGAGCGAGGCTTGCCAGTGATGCCGCGCCGAGCGGCCCGGAGGGCGGCGTCGGGTATCCCGGCGCCGAGCGAGGCTTGCCAGTGATGGAAGAAGATCTCCTCTCCGCGTATCTCGACGGCGAGCTCGACGCATCGACCCGCGCCGCGGTGGACGCGCGGCTCACCGAGTCGCAGGAGTGGCGCGACATCCTCGACGAGGTGCGGGCGGCGCGCGACGCGGTGCGTGCGTTACCGACGCACGAGGCACCCGCCGGCTTCTGGGAGCGCGTGCTCGGCACACCGCCCGACACCGCGACGCGTGATGATGCGGCGCCGGTGGTCGTGCTGGAGGAGCGGCGCCCGGCACGCGGTCTCCGCACGCGGTGGGCGGCCCTCGCGGGCGTCGCTGCCGCGGCGGTGGTCCTCGCGGTCAGCGTCGTGCCGTCGCGCGACGAGACGCGACCACCGGTCGCGACGTTCACGAATGCGCACGCGGCACGCTCGTCGTTGTCCGACGACGCGGTCAGCCAGCTGGCCGGCATCGGCAGGAACGCCGGCCTGCGGTGAAGACCCGACACCGCTCCCGGCGGCTGCCCGCGGGCGTCGCGGCGCTCGTCGCCGCCGCAGGGCTCGTTGTGCTCGTGGCTCGTCCGGACACGGCCGGCGCCGCCGACGATCCCGAGACGCTCCTGGAGGGGGCACGGACCGCGTCGTCGAGGCAGTCGTTCACGGGCTTGCTGCGGTTGACGTGGCGTGCAGCCGACGGCGTCCACCATTCCGCGGTAGTCGCGCGGGCGGCGCACGGTTCGATCAAGCTCGGGTTCGTGCCGTCGGGGATCGCGGCCCGCGGGCTGAAGCGCTGGATGGTCGGCCAGGCGGGCTGGCGCGAGGTGTGGGACGAGCCGCAACCGGTGGGCACGCCGCGGCCGGGCGCGCACTGGGACCTCGAGGTGGCCGGCTACGAGCGCGTCGCCGGTCGCAACGCGGCGCGGGTCGTGGCGTCCGATCCCGACACCGGCCGGGTCCGCGCTCGGTACTGGATCGACACGCAGACCGGGATCTTGCTCCGCAAGGAGATCCGCGACACACAGGGCAGAGTCGAGCGCGCGCTCGAGTTCACGGTCATCACCCGCCGGACCAGCGACGAGCCGGAACCACCGCGCCACGCACCGGGCCGGCCGCCGCGGGCCATCGTGCGCGTCCCCGACGGGTATCCCGCACCGCGGCACGTCGACGGATACCGGTTGCTCAGCCGCTACCGGCACGACAACGGCTCGGTGCAGCTCTTCTACAGCGACGGCTTGTTCACGATGTCGCTGTTCGAGCAGTCGGGCGACGTCGACTGGGATGCGCTACCCCACGGCGTCGAGCGCGACGTCGAGGGCACGCGGACTCGTTCGTTCTCGACCGCGACCGCCACGGTCGTCGTGTGGGGCCAGGGCGGCCTGACGATCACCTGCGTGGGTGACGCGCCGCATGACGAGCTCGTCGACGTCATGCGCACGCTGCACGCGTCGAGTGGGAGCGACGCGTTCGAAGACGTCGCCGACTTCGTGCTCGGGCCGTTCGGCTGGGACTGAGCGCGGGCTAGGAGAGACCGGCGCCCGTGAGCCGGCGCTGACGGAGGATCCGGCGGCGCTCGCGCTCCGAGCAACCACCCCAGACGCCGTGGTCGATCCGGTACGTGAGCGCGTACTCGAGGCAGTCGACGCGCACCGGGCACTCGGCGCAGACCCTACGGGCTTGCTCGACTCCGACACCGTCGGAGGGGAAGAACTCGCCGGGCGCTGCGTCGCGGCAGCGGGCCCGGAGCATCCAACCCGGGGTGCGATGATCGGGATGCGGGAAGCTGTTGCCGTCCATGGCGCTCACCGGTTCAACGGTCGACAGGGTGCCCCGGTTCCCCGGTTCCCCGAGGGCCGGAAACGGACGTGGCTCTCAGCCACGGCTCAGGTCCATCCGCTAGGAACCTCTACGGGCTCGGCGACGTTGCAGATGGAGCCGAGATTGCCGCATCCGACCCCCGAGGAGCCACTCGTGCACGAAGACTTCACACCCGTCGGCGGCGGCTCCGGCCCGTCGGACCCGACGTCCGAGTCGCCACAGACGCCTGCACCGCGAGGGCCGAGGACGCACAGCGTGCTGCTCAGCGCGATCGCCGGCGGTCTCGTCGGAGCCCTCACCGCGGCCGGCGTGTTCGTCGCCGTCGACAACGGCGACTCCACCACGACGAAGGTGATCGAGCGCGCCACACCGCCGCCCGCCACCCGCGCATCGACCCGAGTCAGCGGTGACACCCTCGACATCGCGACGATCATCAACAAGGCCGAGCCCGCCATCGTCGCGATCACGACCGACGACGGGCCAGGGACGGGGAACGGAGGCGCGGGCACCGGCTTCGTCATCTCGGGCGACGGCTACATCGTGACGAACAACCACGTCGTCGAGGGCGCGAGCAAGATCCAGGTGGCCTTCACGAACGGGAACCAGAAGACCGCGCAGCTCGTGGGGCGCGACCCCTCGGTTGACCTCGCCGTGCTCAAAGTCGACGCGAACGGTCTTGCTGCCGTGCAGCTCGGTGACTCCGAGAAGGTGCAGGTCGGTGACCGCGTGATCGCGATCGGCAACGCGCTCGCGCTCGAGGGAGGCCTCAGCGTCACGCAAGGGATCATCTCGGGGCTCGACCGCACGGTCCCCGAGGAGAACGGCGCCGTGCTCGTCGGCGTGCTCCAGACCGACGCCGCGATCAATCCCGGGAACTCCGGCGGTCCGCTGCTCGATTCGCAGGGGCGGGTGATCGGCATCAACACCGCTATCGCCAACCCGCAGCTCGCGCAGAACGTCGGGTTCGCGATCCCGATCTCGAAGGCGCTGCCCGCGATCCAAGACCTGCGTGCCGGCCGCAAGCCCGCCTTCCTCGGCGTGAGCACGCAGACGGTCACGCCGGCGATCGCGCGCGAGCTCGACCTGAAGGTCGACCACGGCGCCTACGTCTCGCAGGTCACGAACGGTACGCCCGCCGACAACGCCGGCATCCGGCGTGGTGACGTGATCCTCAAGATCGGCGACAGCGACGTGAACGGCTCCGACGACGTGCAGTCGGCGGTGCGCGCCCACCGTCCGGGCGAGACGGTGCCGGTCGTCGTCGATCGCGACGGCGAGCGAAAGACTTTCGAGGCGAAGCTCGTCGAGCGCCCCGACGCGACCTGATCCGGCTCGTTGGAAGCCCCGGGGGAGTCGCGGGGTAGGGTCAGCGCGATGTCGACGAGCGAGGAAGAGCTCGAGCAGCTCCCGCCGCAGGGGCACGTGAAGGTCGTGTACCTGGGGCCCGTCGCGCCGCACTGGGACGTCCACGGCGTGTTCGGCGACGGGCGCGTCATCGACGACTTCCGTCAGCGCGCGCTCGCCCGTCTCCAGCTGCTGCCTCCGCATGACCCGCAGTTCCGCCGGAACCGGGAGCGGGTGAACCGCGACGCCGAGCGCGAGCGGCTCATCCTGGAGTGGGACCTCGGCTACGAGGAACCCGAGGGCGCGTAGGCGACCCCTCGGGGCTCGCCTCGAACCTGCGCTACCACTTCTTCTCGTACTTGTTGCGCAAGAGGACCGCGGCGAGGTTGGCGAGCAGCGTGATCGCGAGCAGCACAATGATCGCGGCGGCCGCCAGTGAGGTATGGAACTCCGACTGCGCGTCGGTTGCCCACTGGTAGACGACCATGGGCAGCGCCGTGTACGTGGTTGTGAACTTCTCGAAGAAGCCCGCGTTGCCGGTCGTGAAGAACGTCCCGAAGAAGGCGCCGACGAGGATGAGCGGTGCGGTCTCGCCGATGGCACGCGAGAGCGCGAGGATCGTGCCGGTGAGAACCCCCGCAAACGCGTTCGGCAGCACGAGGGTCTTCGTCACTTCCCATTTGGTTGCGCCGACGCCGTAGCCGCCTTCGCGAAGCGACTGAGGCACGGCACGCAGTGCCTCGGAAGCCGTGATGACGACGATCGGGAGCACGAGCACGGAGAGCGTGAGGCCTCCGGCAATGATCGTGCGTCCGCCCGTGACGCCGTTGTCGCCGAACACGTCGACGACCAGGTTCCCGATGACGGGGAAATCCCGGGTATCCGTTCCGACGAGCTGCACGAAGAGTGCCAAGCCGAGGAGCCCATAGACGACGGATGGGACCCCCGCAAGGTTTCGGATGTTCAAACGAACGAACGCCGTCAAGCGATTCTCGGGCGCGTATTCCTCGAGGTACACGGCGGTGGCGACGCCGAGGGGGAACGCCACGATAGCCACGATGAGCGCCAGGACGACCGTGCCGAAGACCGCCTGAGCAACGCCGGCCTGGTCCGGAAAACGCGAGAGGTCGGAGCTCAAGAAGGTGCTCGTCCCGACGAGCGCGGCCACCGCAAACGCGACCGCGATCCCACCGAGAACTGCGATGACGAGCTTGTAGCGTCGGGCGCGCACGCCGAGGACGAGTCCGGCCGGCAGCGCCACGAGGCCGATCAGTGTCGTCGACCAACCGGCGATCCCCTCCGGTGCGGAGAGAAAGTCCCACGTCTGGCTTGCTGCTCTCCCGACCTCGGTCGGGAACTGGGAGAGCACGAAGCCTCTGCTCTCGAAGACACCGAGTCCGTCATCGAGGACGGTCTGCACGAGAACGACGATGAAGGCGAGGCACAGCAGGAGGCACAGAAGGAGGACGGCCTGGAAGGCGAGCCCGGAGAAGTCGCTTCGGCGACCTCGCAGCGCTCGGTCGATCGTGGCATTCCTCGTGACGGAAACGTCGACGGTGGCCACTAGTACTTCTCGCGGATTCGGCGAACGAAGAAGTCGCCGATGAAGTTCAGCAGCATGGTGACGAGGAACAACAGCAGGCCGAGGAAGAACAAGCTGTTGAACGCTTGGCCGGCGCCACGCCCACCTCCACCCGCAACCTGGTCCGTTCCTGCTGCGAGCGATGCCATCGCCGCGGTCACGGTAAGGCCGACGTGAGAGACATTCGTCGTGTAGTCGGCCTCGCCGAACGCGCCTGCTGCAAGCGCCACCACCATCGTCTCGCCGATCGCACGTGAGATCGCGAGGATCATGGCGGCGACGATGCCCGAAACTGCCGCCGGCATCACGATCCGTACCACGGTTGACAGCTTGCGCGCACCCATCCCGTAGGAGGCCTCTCTGAGTGCCTGGGGTACTGCTCGCATCGCGTCCTCGCTCACCGAGGCGACCAGAGGCGTGACGAGCACGCCGACACCAACACCGGCCGCGGCAAGGCTGAAGACGTCTGCGTCTCGATAGAGCTCCTGAATGATGTTGGGGCCGATCCAGGCGACGGCGAAGAAGCCGATCACGATGCTCGGGATGCCGGCGAGGATCTCGAGTATCGGCTTCAAGACCCGCCTCACGCGCGGGTTCGCGTATTCGGCGAGGTAGATGGCGGCACCGAGTCCCAGCGGTGCCGCGATGAGCATGGCCACACCCGTGACGAGCAGCGAACCCATGAAGAGCGTCGCGAGGTCGTACTTGCCGACGCGCGGCGCCCACTTGTCGGTGGTCCACAAGGTTCCGAGATCGACGTGGGAAAGGAAGGTGATGGAGTTCCCGATCAGCGATGCGACGATCGCGATGCTGATCGCCAGGGTCGAGAGCCCGGCAATCCAGAAGAACGTCCGGACGCGCCGCTCTCGGCGGAGCCGTCGTCGGTCGCCGCTCAGATCGACAGCCGGCGCGGCGAGCGTCACGCCGTCATCCTTCCTCTCTCATCTCCCGGTCCGCCAGAGCGTGGCAGAGGCGAAAGAGGACGGCTGGCCGTGCCAGCCGTCCTCTCTCGCTGTTTGGGGGGATGTGTTCAGCCGATTGCGCTCTTCCAGGTGCTGATCGAATCCTTTTGCGCCGACTTTGCGAGGGGCACGTACCCGGACTGCTTCACCGTCGCATTCAGGTTCTTCGACTTCAGGTAGAAGTCGACGAAGCTCTTGACGGCCCCGTTCGACTGCACCTTGGCGTTGTTCGGGTAGATGAAGAGGGTACGTGACATCGGGTAGTCGCCCGACTTGATCGAGCTGTCGGTCGGCTTCACGCACTCGCCGGTCTTCGAGTTCTCGACCGCAACGTCCTTCAACCCGCTCTTGTTCTCCTTCCAGTACGCGTAGCCGAAGAAGCCGATGCCGTTCTTCGAACCCTCGACACGCTTGACCGTGTCGTTGTCGTTCGGGAACTGGCCCGCCGAGATCAGCGGCTCCTTGGGGACGGTCTTCCCCTTGTCGTCAGTCGTGGTCTCGAACTTCCCGCTCGAGATACGGCTGTCGATGATGCTCTGGTACCCGAGCTCGATGAACGAGTCGTACGTGCCGGACTCGGGACCAGGCGTGAACTTCTTGAGCGAGCCGGATGACGGGAGAGGCTCCTTCGAACCCAGCTCCTGTGCAAGCGCAGAGGCATCCGAGAGGTTCACGGTCCCGCTACCCGACTCCGGGCCGAAGATCGCGTACAGATCCTGCTGGCTCAGGCACTTGAGCTTGCTGGCCTTGTTCACCACGATCGTGAGGCCGTCGATCGCGACGGGCAGCTCGGTGTACGTGATTCCCTTGCTCTGGCACGCCGAGGCCTCTTCCGGCTTGATCGGTCGCGATGCGTCGGAGATGTCGGTCTCGTCGTTGCAGAACAGCTTGAAGCCATCGCCGGTGCCCGGACCGTCCACCCGAACCGAGACGTCGGGATTCTGCTTGCTGAAGAGCTCAGCCACGAGGGAGCTCAACGGCTCGACCGTCGACGACCCCGAGACGTTGATGGCACCAGAGTTCTGAGCGCCTGCCGGCGACGCGGTCGTGCCCAGGCCCAAGGTGACGAGGATTGCAGCCGCACTCGCTCCCGCGACCAACGAGCGCGACCGTCGCAACATGCGTGTCAATGGATTCCTCCTGCTGGTGAACTGCGCGCCGCGGAACCTACGGAACGTGGGTGGCGGAACCGCCGCGACGCGGTGAACGCGAGGTGAACAGCAGGCAAGAATGAAGCGAACCGGGCGGGACGGGTTTCGCGCGGGGGCGCGACCCGATCAGGGGGTGCCCGAGTCGTGCATCTCCGTGCGTGACGGGTACGCGCCGGTGACCATGAAGCGGACCCACACGCCGATCAGCACGGCGTGGTCGGCGATGCGCTCGTAGTACCGGCCGAGCAGCGCGAGCTGCACCGCCTGCTGCACGCCCGCCTCGTCCCGGGAGCACGACGCGAAGATCGCTCGGAAGAGCTCCTTCTGGAGATCGTCCATCACGTCGTCCATGTCGGGCAGCGCCGACGCCGCGGCGTGGTCGTCGTCGGCGAACGCGTCCATGGCGAGGTTGAGCTGATCGCTGGCTTGCTTCCCCATGCGCTCGAGTAGGCCGCGCACCTTCGGCGCGAGCTGTCCGGGGTAGAGCCGGCGGGTCGACTTCGCGATGGCGACCGTCAGGTCGGCCGTGAGCTGGATCTCCTGGAGGATGCGCAGGACCGTGAGCAGGGTCCGGAGGTCGCGTGCCATCGGTTGCTGGGTGGCGAACATCTCGTAGACCCGGAACTCGATCGACTCCTTGAGTTCGTCGATGCGGCTGTCCTCCGAGATCACGCGCTCGGCGGCACCGAGGTCGGCGTCGAGCACCGAGGCCGTGGTCGCACCGATCGCCTCGTTCGTGAACGCGGCGACCTTGACGACGTCGGCTCGGACCTCGTCGAGGTGCTCGGCGAACGAGTGGCGGACCTCTTGCGGGCTCTCGGGGACGGGTGCGCTGTCGTCGGCCATGTGTCTGCTCCGGGATTCGCGGCTGCGCTCGCATTGTGGCGCTCACGTTCGCGCTGCGCACGACGCTCGCGTGCCCCGTCACAGTGTTCACCGGTCGTTCACTTCGCGTCTACCGAGCCGCGCCGCTCACGACGGATGATGGGGCCTAGCCTCGGTACGACGGTTGCCTCACCATGGAGCGCCCCGCGATGCTGGGGAGGCCACCGTTGCGAGGACCGAGGTGATGACGTCGAGCGCTTCCGGGAGCGATGAGCCGATGCAACAAGCAGTGATGAGCCCGCCGGTGGTGGAGCATCGCGACTCGGGGGAGCAGGCCGCCCTGGAGTCGGAGGTCGTCTTCCAGCTGCACGACGTCAGCGTGAGCTACGCCGCGAAGACCGCCATCGAGGGCGTGACCTTCGACGTCCAGGCGCGCCAGATCACGGCGTTGATCGGGCCGTCCGGCTGTGGGAAGAGCACGCTGATCCGCACGCTCAACCGTATGAACGACCTCATCGACGGCGCCCGCGTCACCGGCACGATCGCGTACCACGGCGTCGACCTCTACGGCTCGAGGGTCGATCCGGTCGAGGTCCGTCGTCGGGTGGGCATGGTGTTCCAGAAGCCCAACCCGTTCCCGAAGTCGATCTTCGACAACGTCGCGTTCGGGCCGCGCCTCAACGGGAAGCGCCGCGGTCTCGACGACGTCGTGGAGCACGCCCTCACCCGGGCGGCGCTCTGGGACGAGGTCAAGGGCAAGCTGAAGGAGAGCGCGTACGCGCTCTCGGGCGGTCAGCAGCAACGCCTCTGCATCGCCCGCTGCCTCGCGGTCGAGCCCGATGTCATCCTCATGGACGAGCCGTGCTCGGCGCTGGACCCGATCGCGACCGCCCGCATCGAGGACCTCATGGAGGAGCTCAAGCGCGACTACACGATCGTGATCGTCACGCACAACATGCAGCAGGCTGCTCGTACGTCCGACATGACGGCCTTCATCACGACCGACGTGCACGAAGACGGGACCCGCGTGGGGCGTCTCGTCGAGTTCGACGAGACCAACACCATCTTCACCCAGCCCTCCGACCCGCGTACCGAGGGTTACATCACCGGAAGGTTCGGCTGATCCTGCACCGCGTCGCGGCTACGTCACGGTCGCGGAGCTCGAGTCAACGGGGCGTACAATCAAGCGTGTGAGCTGTCGCCGTGGCATTCGCGTCCGCTGACGTTGTCGACTTCCCCCGCGAGTCACCGATGAGCCTCGTCCCGGGTCGAAAGGCGCGCAAGGAGTTCGAAGAGGTGCTGGCCGATACGCGCGCCGAGCGCGACCGAGCTCGGGTCGAGCGCGACCGCTTGGCCGGGGTGCTCATGGTGTCCCCCGAGGCCGTGATCGCGGTGGGTGCCGACGGGCGGGAAGTGCTGCGCAACCTCGCCGCCGAGCGGTTCCGCAACGCGCGGCGTTCCGACGCGGTCGCCGAGGAGATGATCCGCCGCACGCTCGAAGACGCGCTCGCCGGCGAGGAGGTGGAGCGGGAAGTCACGCTGCACGGCCCGCCGCGAGAGGTGCTCCAGGTCCAGGCCGTCCCCCTGAGCACCGCAGGACGGGTCGTCGGCGCGGTGGCGTTCGTCCGGGACATGACCGAGATCCGCCGGGTCGAGTCGGTGCGCCGGGACTTCGTGGCGAACGTGACCCACGAGCTCAAGACGCCGATCGGCGCCCTGGCCCTGCTCGCCGAGACGATGACCGGTGGCTACGACCCGGCCGTCATGCGCCAGCTGTCCGAGCAGATCGTCCACGAGGCCGATCGCCTCGCCCAGATCGTCGACGACCTGCTCGACCTCAGCCTGATCGAGGCCCAGGCGCCGACGCGCGAGACCACGCCGGTCCGCCTGCTCTGCGACGAGGCCGTGGAGAGGGTGCGCGCGCTCGCACAGGCCAAGCGGATCGCGCTCCAGACGAAGAAGCCCGATCCCGACCTGGTCGTGAGCTGCGACCCGCGCCAGGTCGTGATCGCGATCGCGAACCTGCTCGAGAACGCTGTGAAGTACTCCGACGAGGGACAGCCGGTCGAGCTGCGCGCGGGCCGCAACAACGGACTCGTCGTCATCGAGGTCCGCGATCAGGGCATCGGGATCCCCAGTCGCGATCTCGAGCGGATCTTCGAGCGCTTCTACCGGGTCGACAAGGCACGAAGCCGCGCCACCGGCGGGACCGGGTTGGGACTGTCCATCGTCCGCCACGTGGCGGAAGGCCATGGAGGTGACGTGACGGTCGAGTCGCGTGAAGGTGAAGGGTCGACGTTCCGGCTCGCGCTCAGGTCGGGGAGCGCCAACCCGGCAGACATCGCGGCGGCGTCCTGATGGCGGACCCCGCGACGATCCTGGTCGTCGACGACGAGCAGTCGTACCGCGACGCGCTCTCGGTCGCGTTGCAGGGCGAGGGCTTCCTTGTAGAGACGGCGGCCGACGGCGCGGAGGCGATCGCGCGCTTCGACGCCGCGCCTCCGGCGCTGGTCCTCCTGGACGTGATGCTGCCGCAGATGTCGGGGATCGACGTGTGCCGAGAGCTGCGCTCCCGCTCGCAGGTGCCGATCATCATGGTCACCGCGAAGAACGCGGAGATCGATGCGGTCGTCGGGCTCGAGGTCGGCGCCGACGACTACGTCACCAAGCCGTTTCGCTTGCGCGAGCTCATCGCGCGGGTGCGGGCTACGTTGCGACGCGCGCCCGACAACGGTTCGGTCGGTGCGCCGGACGTCGACGTCGTCGAGGTCGGCGACGTGCGCGTCGACGTCGGCCGTCACGAGGTGTACGTACGCGGGGAGCTCGTCCCCGTGCCGCTGAAGGAGTTCGAGCTGCTGGAGCTGCTTCTCCTCAACGCCGGGCGCGTCCTGACCCGCGACGTGCTCATCGACCGGATCTGGGGCCCGAACTACTACGGCGACACGAAGACGCTCGACGTGCACATCAAGCGCCTGCGGGCGAAGGTCGAGGAGGATCCGGCATCGCCCGCACGCATCGTGACGGTGCGCGGCGTGGGTTACCGGTACGAAGCGGCTTGACGCGCCGGCGCGGTCACGCCGCGCCCCGCTCCTTCACGGTCTCGAGCGCAGCCTCGATCGCCTCCACCGCGCCGGCGAGCGGAGCGGAGGTGACCCCGGTGAGCACGGTCGCGGATACATAGCCCTCCCGCACGAAGGCGAGGTCGGTCCCGTCGGAGGGGTCGGACGCGTGGCCGACGTACTCGAGCAGGACCTCTCCCGGACGAGCGATCGCCTGCCAGTTCTCGTTGAATGTCGCGAGCCGGGCCTCGCGCACCCCGCGGACCTCGTCGAGCGGGAGGTTCGGGACGTTGAGGTTGAGCACGCGCGCAGGTTCGGACATAGACGCGACCGGTTCGAGTGCCGCCGCCGCGATCGTCGCCGCAGTCGCGTAGTGCTCGTCTTCTGCCCATTGGATGCTGACCGCGAGCGACGGGATGCCGAGCGCCGCGGCCGTGAGCGCGGCACCGACGGTGCCCGAGTGGAGCACGAGGTGGCCGTAGTTGAGGCCCGGGTTCACGCCCGACGCGACGACGTCGGGTCGCGCGCCGAACGCGCCGAGACAGCCCGCGTAGACCGCGGCGGCGGGCGGCACGTCGACCGCGTGGACGGGAAGGCCGGGGACGTCCTCCCACTTCGCCTCGGTCCAGGCGATCGGCCCTGCCCGGTGCAGGCGCCCGATCGCGGCGCCACTCCCGCTGCGTTCGTCGCTCGGCGCCACCACGAGGGCGTCGTGGCCGGCAGCCGAGATCGCTCCCGCGAGAGCGGCGAGACCCGGTGCGTCGACACCGTCGTCGTTGGTGACGAGCACGCGCACGCGCCGACCGTAGCCCGCGGAGGTGCGGTTGCTACGACGAAGCGGTCGCCGCGATCTGCTCGACGCGCGAGCGCCATGCTTCGAGCCGGGTACGTGACCGTGCGCACCGAAGGTGCGCGGTCACGCCGGAGGCGGTAGGTACTTCGCGCCGACGATCGTGCCGTGCTCGACGGAGAGGATCCACGTCGACCCCTTCTCCATGCCCTCGCCCTCGAGTCGCACGCCCTGCCGCTCCGCGTGCGCCAGCAGCTCCTCGACGACGTCGCCGTGCGTGCAGAGCAAGGTCGGCTGGTCGCTCACCTTCTCGACGAGCCGCAGTGCCTCACGGAGCGGCGCGCCTTCGGCGAGCGCGTCCGACTTCTCGATCGGGACGTGCAGTCGCGCGGCGAGCGGCTCGACACTCTGCAGACAGCGAACGTAGGGGCTCGACACGATGCGCGCGACGTCGGCGTCAGCCAACTGGTCGCCAAGGGCCTCGGCCTGCTTCCGGCCCCGTTTGCTGAGTGGGCGAAGCTCGTCGGGACCGTCCCCGCCGCTCCGGCTACCCGCTTTCGCGTGGCGAAGCACGTAGACGTTCACCCAGTCGACTCCTTCCCCATGCCCCGCCGGCGGAAACCGAGTTGCCGGAGCAGCTCGCGGTCGTGCTCGTAGGTCAGGAGTCTGCCCGCGTCCTCGGGCGCGAGCCAACGCAGCTCGTCGACCTCACGGTTCGGGACGAAGCGGCCACCGTCGGCGTCCATGAGCCAATACCTGACGACCTTGAGCTTTCCCTTGCTGTCGCGGTAACGCGTCTCGCCGACTTCAGGACCGAGCGTGCACCGGAAGCCGGTCTCCTCGTACACCTCGCGCAGCGCGGTCTGCTCGTCGGATTCGTTGCCGTCGCGCTTTCCTTTCGGGAAGGTCCAGTCGTCGTACCGGGGTCGGTGGACGATCGCGACCGCGACGCGCCGGCGAAGGCCGCGGCGGACGCGTCGCCGCACGATGCCGCCGGCGGCGTGCACGACCGGCTCCTCGGCCGGGCGCGCGCTCGCCTCGCTCACAGCCAGCTGTGGAGACGCTTGCGGTTCGCCGCGCGCCACGCCTTCGGCCACGCCGCCCGCGCGTGGAGCGCGTCGTCGCGCTCCAGTGCCACCAGCTCCCCGGCGACGAAGCCCAGCATTTCCTCTCCGGTCGCGGCAGCAGTGTCCCGCAACCACTTGCCCGCAACGACGGCATCCTGGTGCTCACCGAGCACGTCTTGGAGATCTGTCAGCGCACGCGCGAACTGGCGCGCCGGCTTGCCGAACACCGGGCTGACCGCCTCGACCGCGTACCGCGCGCGCTTGGCCCGGATGCGCACGGCGTGCAGCTCTTCGTCGGCCGGTTCGTCCGGGAGATCGCCGACGGCGTCGCGCAGGTGGTTCCACGGGCGTCGAGCCAGGTCTTGCATGACCTTCCGGTCGTCCTCGTCCTCGACGCGGAGCAGGACTCGCGGGCGTTGCGCAGCCGCGATCACCCGTTCGAGGAGCTCCAGGTAGCGGTCGGATCGCATCGCGTCGAGCAGCGTCTTCCGTCCGTCCGTGCGTTGCCGGTCCAGCGACGTGAGCAGCCGTCGTGCGGCCGGCTGATCGGATTCGGGGAGCCGGTCCACCTTCGCAAGGAGCCGCGCCTGCAGCACTTCGGCATCGCGGACGGCACCGAGGAGACCACCGAGCCACTTGAGCTCGGCTCGAAGGTTGTTCGCCCACTGCTCGTCGACGACCGTGCGGAAGGTACGCAGGTGCGACCGGACCCGCCGGGTGGCGACGCGGGCGTCATGGATGTCTTCGGGATCGTCGCCCGTCCGAATGCCGGCGTCGGAGGCGACGAGCTTCGCTGCCGCGGCCGAAAGCGCGGCGCGTAGCACCTCCTCCACCGTGGCACCCTTGCCGACCTGGACCGGGACGAGGTCGGGCTGGCCCTGCGCCCGAGGCCCGAGAGCGCGCACGACCTTGGGCGTCGGCTCCGGGGGTCGCGCCCCCGCGGCACGCAGACGTTCCACGATCTCGTCGACCCGATCCGCCGGGACGCCGTCGGCCAGCTCGATCTCGAGCTCGCGGAACCGGTCGACGAGGCGGTCGCCGTCGCAGACCTGGACGTCGTCGTCGGTCAGCTCGGCGAGACGAGCGCCCTCGAGCGTGAACACCTGCACGCATCGTCGGGTCGTATGGAGATGTGCGACGGCACCGATCGGGGCCTTGCGCACGATTCCCCGGACGAGGTCGAGTGCCTCGGCGGGGGGCGCGTCGTCGGCACCGGCGAAGCTGTAGGTGGAGCGGTCGAGCAGCCCGTTGCCTTCGGTGCTGCGCGGGAGCTTGACGACCCAGCCCTCGTCGTTGCGATGGCGGAGACTCGCGCCGGTCCGGGCGAGCCGCAGGTCGTCGGTGTCGTAGTACACGGCGTCGAGCTCGATGGTCTCGACCGGCCCGCTCGTCAGCTCGCCACTCGGCTCGGAGAGGTCCGGCATCCGGAACCCGAGCGGCGCGGCGAGCTTGATCTCGCGCTCTCGCTCGCTCATCGTCGCGGCGTCACGCGCGTGCTTGCGCTCGCTCGACCGCGAGCTCGCACAGCCGCCGCTGGGCATCGATGCCCGCGACCGTCTCGACCTTGTGCCACGTGCCGTCGCCCGCGAGCTCCCATGCGAGCACGTCATCGACGAGGTTGATGTCGAGGATCTCGGCGAGGCGCGACTTGAGCTCGGGGACCGTCACCGTGCACAGCGCCTCGACGCGGCGGTCGAGGTTGCGCGGCATGAAGTCGGCTGAGCCGATGAGGTACTCGGCGGCCGTGGGATCGGCGCCGAACCGGAAGATGCGCGAGTGCTCCAGGAACGGGCCGATCAGCGAGCGGACACGGATGTGCTCCGAGAGTCCAGGCACCTGCGGTCGCAGGCAGCAGATCCCTCGTACGATCAGGTCGATCTCGGTGCCGGCGTTCGATGCTGCGTACAGCTCGTCGATGAGCTCCTCGTCCACGAGGCTGTTCATCTTCAACACGATGCGACCACGGGTGCCCAGCGCGGCCTCGCGCCGGATGCGGTCGCGCAACGCCGGGCGCAGCTCTTCCGGCGCGACGAGGAGGCGCCGGTACCGGCTGGGGCGGCTGTACCCCGTCAGGTGGTTGAACAGCTCGGTGAGGTCGGCGCCGAGATCCGGGTCGGACGACAGCAGCCCGACGTCCTCGTACAGCGTTGCGGTCGTCGGGTTGTAGTTGCCGGTCCCGACGTGGCAGTAGCGACGGATCCCGTCGTCCTCGTCGCGGACGACGAGCAGGATCTTCGCGTGCGTCTTCAGGCCGACGAGCCCGTACACGACGTGCACGCCCGCCTCTTCGAGGACCCGGGCCCGTTCGATGTTCGCCTGCTCGTCGAAGCGCGCCTTGAGCTCGACCAGCGCGACCACCTGCTTGCCCTGGCGCGCGGCGTTGACGAGTGACGCGACGATCGCGCTGTCGGGCCCGGCGGTCCGGTAGATCGTCTGCTTGATCGCGAGCACCTGCGGGTCGCGCGCCGCCTGGTGGACGAACGCCTCGACCGACGTCGCGAACGAGTCGTACGGGTGGTGCACGAGCACATCGCCGCGCCGCAGCACCCGAAAGACGTCGGGGCCGCCGTCCTCGCTCGCGAGCGCGGGCTGGGTCTGGGGCTTCCAGGGCTCGGCCTTGAGCTCGGGCCGCTCCAGCGCGTACAGCAGCCAGAGGCCGCTGAGGTCGAGCGGCCCGTCGACCGTGACAACCGCCCCGGGCGAGATCTCGAGCTCGCGGCAGAGCAGGTCGATCACCTCGGGAGTCATCGTGGTGTCGATCTCGAGGCGCACGACATGGCCGAACTTCGTGCGCCGGTGCAGCACGGACTCGATGGCCTCGAGCAGGTCCTCGTTCTCGTCGTCGAGCTCGAAGTCCGCGTCGCGGGTGACCCGGAACGGGAAGTGACCGACGACGTCCATGCCGGGGAACAGCGCGTCGAGATGTGCCGCCATCACCTGCTCGAGCGGGATGAAGCGCTCGTGGTCGGGCAGCTGCACGAAGCGTGGGAGCAGGGGCGGCACCTTGACCCGGGCGAAGCGCTGTTCACCCGAGGCCGGGTCGCGCACGACGACCGCGAGGTTCAGCGACAGGTTCGAGATGTAGGGGAAGGGGTGCGCGGGGTCGACCGCGAGCGGGGTGAGCACGGGGTAGACCTGCTCCTGGAAGACGCCGTGCAGCGCGGCGCGGTCGCCCTCGTCGAGCTCGTCCCAGTCGGCGAACCCGATGCCGGCTTCCTCGAGCCCCGGCGCGACGTCCTTGGTGAACACCGTCGTCTGGCGCTCCACGAGGGCCCGCGTCTGCTCGCGGATGAGCCGGATCGCCTCGACCGCGTCGAGGCCGTCGGGCGACCGGGTCCGGATGCCCGCGATCATCTGCTCGAGCAGACCCGAGACGCGCACCTGGAAGAACTCGTCGAGGTTCGTGCTGAAGATCGCGAGGAACTTCGCGCGCTCGAGGAGCGGCCGCTCCTGGTCCTCCGCCAGCGCCAGGACGCGGGCATTGAAGTCGAGCCAGGAGAGCTCGCGATTGAGGAGACGCGCCGCGTCCCCGCCGGCCGGGAGGTGCGGGGCCACGGTATCGGGCCCGGCCATGTCCGCATCGTAGCGGCGCGCTCGGGGCGGCTCCCCGGGGCGGTTGCGGTCCGGGAACCGGCCGTCGACACGCGCGTGACGCGCGGGTGAATCCCCGATGACGCGCTGACCCGCACCGTGCGGGATGCCGGCGGGGTAGCCGTCGCAGGGCAGGGGTACTGTCGCTCGAGCCCATGGCGACGCCCGCGACGCCCGACCACCGCTTCTACGAGCCGACCCCCTTCCAGCGGCTCCTCTACACCCACGCGGCGAACGCGTGCGGCGACGCGTGCATCGCCGTGTCGCTGGCCGGCTCGTTGTTCTTCCAGAAGCCGGGGGAGGGCGCCAGGGGGAGCGTGCTGCTGTACCTGCTCCTCACGATGGCCCCGTTCGCGATCGTGGCACCGTTCATGGGTCCGTTGCTCGACCGCATCCAGGGCGGGCGACGGCTCTTCGTGTTCTTCTCGTGCGTCGGTCGCGGCATGCTGGCGCTCGCGATGGCGCAATACATCACGAAGCCGTCGCCCGAGGGGCTCCTGATCTACCCGCTCGCCTTCGGCGTGCTCGTGCTCTCGAAGACGTACTCGGTCGCCCGGAGCGCGCTCGTCCCTGCGCTCGTCGACGACGAGGACGAGCTCGTGAAGGCGAACTCGCGGCTGGCGCTGATCAGCGTGATCGGCGGTGCCGCAGGCGGCGCTCCCGCCTTCGGCGCGCAGGAGCTCTTCGGCGCCGACGTGTCGCTCATCGTCGCGACACTCGTGTTCGCCGTCGCAGCCGTGCTCGCGGTGCGCATCCCGCGCACGACGATGGTGCTCGGCGAGCAGGAGAAGCAGCTCGAGAAGGACGAGCTCCACCAGCCCAGCATCCTGATCGCCGGGAGCGCGATGGCCGTGCTGCGAAGCGCAGTCGGCTTCTTCGTGTTCTTCGCCGCCTTCAGGTTCAAGGACGACGTCGTCGCGCTCGTCGCGGTCGGCGCGATGGCGCTCGCCGGCGGGTTCATCGGCAACCTGCTGGCGCCGGTGCTGCGCGAGCAGAAGGTGCGCGAGGAGAGGATCCTGCTGTCGGCGTTGCTGGCGGCCGCGAGCGCCGTGCTCGTCGGTGGGCTGATGCGAGGGACGTTCGGCTTCATCGTCGCCGGGCTGATGATCGCGATCGGTGCCGCCGCGGGCCGCATCGGCTTCGACAGCCTGCTCCAGCGTGACGGACCCGACGCGGCGCGGGGCCGCGCGTTCGCGTGGTTCGAGACCCGCTTCCAGCTCGCGTGGGTCGTCGGCGCGCTGTTCGGGCTGCTCCCCGTGGGAGAGAGCGTCGGCCTGGTCGGGCTCGGCGCGGTGTTGGTGTTCGGCGGCGTCTCGTACCTCGCGGCGTTGCGCGCCGCGAGGTCGCGACCGCCGCGCTCGAAGCTGCGTCCCGAGGCGGTCGACCGGGTGATGACGCGCTTCTACAACCGCGCGCGCGACGAGCTCCGCGAGCGCTACCGGCACAGCCGAGCCGGCCGTCGACGCGACGCGGCGGCGAGACGGCGAGTCGTGCGCGGCGACCAGAGGCACGAGCCTCCGCGGCCGGATCGCGGGCCGCCGCCGCGTCGCCGGCCCGCGCCGACGCCGGGCGACGGCGACCACGACGCGTTCCCCGGCGGCAGCTAGCCGCGACCGCTCGGACCGCAGCCCGCCACCATCACGCCGCCCTTTTTCGGCACGCTCAACAACCGCTGAGGTTGTCCAGCGTGCCGAGAATGTGCGTGCAGCGCACCGTTGCCGCGACGACAATCCTCCCGTGGACCTCTCCTACCGACCCGTCACCGTCGACGAGCTCGCCGCGTACTGCCGCGCGTGCGCGACCGGGTTCGGCGAGAGCCTCGACTGGTACGAGAAGCACCCGCAGTGGGCAGCGCTCGAGCCGGAGCGCACGGTCGCGGCGTTCGACGGCGACGCGATCGTCGGGACGAGCCGGAACTTCTCGCTCGAGCTGACGGTTCCCGGCGGTGCAGTGCTGCCCGTCGCGGGCGTGAGCGCGGTCGCGGTGCTGCCGACGCACACACGCCGAGGAGTCCTGCGCGCGATGATGACGATGCTGCTCGACGACGCGGTCGCGCGCGAGGAGCCGGTCGCGATGCTCACTGCGAGCGAAGGCGGGATCTACGGCCGGTTCGGGTTCGGCATCACGATCCGCACGATGCGCATGGAGATCACAACCTCGGAGATCGAGTTCGCGTCCGCGCGTCCGAGCGGGCAGCTGCGGATGCTCGACCTCGACGCCGCGCGCAAGCTCGAGCCCGAAGTGTTCGACCGTGCGCGACGCGACCGTCCCGGTGCCGTCTCACGCCCCGACGCGTGGTGGCCCGCGGAGCAATCGGATCCGGAGTTCGGGACCCGCTTCGACGTCGTGTACGAGGCACCCGACGGTCGGGTCGACGGGTACGCGTGCTACAGCATCAAGGAGCGCTGGGAGCCGGGCCTGGCGAGCAACCGGATCCATGCGTCCGACGTCGTCGCGCTCACCCCCGAGGCCGAGCACGTGCTGTGGCGGCACCTCTGCGAGGTGGACCTCGTCCGCAGGATCGACGCCTGGCATACCCCTCCCGACAACCCGCTGCCGTGGATGCTGGTGTCGGCCCGCGCTGTCCGGATGACCGTCATCGACTTCGTCTGGACCCGCGTGCTCGATGTGCCGGCAGCGCTCGGCGCGCGCACGTACGCGTCCGAGGGTCGGCTGAGCATCGACGTGCA